>Ga0209018_1000009_pt1 | contig 193236 bp, 183 predicted proteins | sample YNPBryBLVA2012_FD_185814 | JGI IMG/M metagenome (GOLD analysis project Ga0209018, IMG submission 185814) | Anoxygenic and chlorotrophic microbial mat microbial communities from Yellowstone National Park, USA - YNP Bryant BLVA 2012 (SPAdes)... ... | reverse complement strand
CCGCGTTCTCAAAGGTGCTTCTGACTGACGTAAGCCCCCCACCCCTGCTTTTGCCTGCCCTTTCCGCCCACTGCCCGCAGGGTTTGGGAAATTGCTGCCCCGCCGGGCCCGGCCGTTGACAGCCGGCGGGCGGCGGCGTTAGGATAGCGGCATCACTGAGAAAGGAGGTGGTCCAGGCTAATGTCAACAGGCAGTAGGAAACCACGTGAGGTGGCCGACGGCTGACGCGACGGTTCTCACCTTCAGGCCCTGACAGTGACGGGGCCGATGTTCCTCGGGACCGGTCGCCTCACGCGGGTTGTACCGGCCTCAGGGCCGTCCGAAGGCTACCGACCCCCGCGCCGCGAGGGATCGCCGCGCGGGGGTTTTCCCTTTCGGCGCCCCGCAGCGGGAGTTCCGTCCTGATAGACTAGAGAGTGGGTGCCCGCGGCGTCCGCCGGCGAGCATTCCCACAGGGAAAGGATTCATTGATGAAGGCCGGCATTCATCCGCCTTACAACGAAGTGAATGTGATCTGCGCTTGCGGCTACAGCTTCCGCACCCGCTCCACCCACAAGGGCGACATCCGGGTGGAAATCTGTTCGCGCTGCCACCCCTTCTTTACGGGCCGGCAGAAACTGGTGGACACCGAGGGCCGCATTGACCGCTTCCAGAAGAAGTACCAGCGCGCCCAGGCTCAGAACAGGCCCGCTCCCCAGACGCCGCCTGCGGCCTGAGGCTACCGGCCGCCCGGCGACTCCGGCCCCTGCTTGTGCCCCCGCTTGCGCCGCTCTTCCCGCTCCTGCCGCATCTTCTCGTATTCCTTCTGCTGCCCCGGATCGAGAACGGCGCGAATGCGCGCCGACTGCTCCTCCTGTATGGCCCGCATCTGCGCCCGGTAGCGGTCCCGCGTCTCATCCAGGATGGCGTCAATTTTCTTGACCTGTTCCTCGCTCAACTTCAGACGCGAGCGCATGTCCTCCATGTAGCGGCGGCGGAATTCCTCCGGGCTGGGCCGGGGCCGCGGCCCTGCGTTGTCGCGGACGTAAGCGCGGTAGCCCAGGGCGCCCACCAGCGCGCCGCTCAAAAACACCAGCAGCAGATAGAGGGCTACGGAAAGCCTCGAGCGGCTCATCGGAAGTATCCCTGCTCAGCGGGAATCGCTTCCGGATCCAGGGCCGCCTCCTGGGCGTAATTGGCGGCCAGGATCTCCACGTACGTCCCGGTGTAAAAGGAGACGGCCGGTTCGCGGCTGCTCAGCATCACCCCCATCAGCAAGGAAAGCGCTACGGCCGCCCCGACCAGAATCTCGGTCAGGCGCCGGAAGTCTCGCACTACCAAACTCTGCCGCTCGATGCGCTCCCACAGCCTGGGCATGAACTCCGGACCGGGCTCCGGCGCCGGGCAGGCTTCCCGGTAGACGGCGAAGAGCCGCGCCAGTTCGGCCTCGAGCGGATTGTTGGGCCGGCCTCCGTTTGCGGTCTCCATCGGACCCCCCTTAGTTACCCCCTTGCCTGGGCGGTCCCGGTCTGGGAAGCCGCCAGAGCCTTCAAAACCCGCTGCCGGGCACGGAACAGACGCACCTTCAGAGCATTCTCGTTGACCCGGTAGATTTTTTCAAGCTCCTTCAACGAGAGCCCCTCGATCTCTTTCAGCATCAGCAAGATGCGATCCTGTTCCGATACGTTGGCCAGCAGCGCCTGCACCGTTTCCCGCAACTGCCGCCGGCGTTGTTCCTCCTGCTGGACCCGGCTTCCCGCAGCCGCATCGGCCAACATGACCTGCTGCTCGGAAAGATCCGCCATCCTCGCCTCGCCTCGCCGGCGCTGCCGCCGCAAGTAATCATACGCCGCGTTGACCGTCAGGCGGTACAGCCAGGGCTCGAACACTTCTTCGGTGCGGAGCTGGTCGAGCGAGAAGTGCAGCCGGAGGAAAACCTCCTGGCCCACGTCCTCGACGTCCTCGGGACGCCCGATGAGCCGGGCGATCGTGCCCAGGATCCTCTTGCGGTAGGCTTGCACAAGCTGCGTGAAGGCCGCATGGTCGCCCTCCCGCGCGCGCTTGACCAGCTCGAAGTCAACGAGCATGCCATGCCCGCTTCCGGCATCGCCTGGAGGCCGCCTGCCTCATCCTGAATGGCGCACCGGCAACCTGTTAGGTTACAAGGAATTGGCCGCCCGGCGCAAAGGCTCCCGCCCGCGGTCTACAATGGGCGGGAATGCTGGCTCTGCTCCTCATGACTGCCCTGCTGGCCGAACCCGCCGCCGTCGTGCTCCGCCCGGTCGCCAACATGTACTCCCGGCCCTCCCAGGAGGCCGACGTGGTCTCCCAGGCCATCTACGGCACGACGGTGGCCCTCCTCGAGGAGCGCGACGGCTGGGTCAAGGTCCGCACTCCCGACGACTACACCGGGTGGATGCCCCTCGAATGGCTGCGCCGCCTGGGGCCGGCCGAGTCGCCCTACGCTTCCCAGGGCCGCGCCGTTCAGGTCGAAAGCCTCTTCGCCAATCTCTATCGCGAGCCCGACGTCACACGGCGCCAGCCCTTGCTGACCCTTCCCTTCGAGGCCCGGTTGGAGGTCCTCGAGGAACCCCAAGCCGAGGGGCGCTGGATCCGGGTGCGCCTGGTCGAAGGCGGCCAGGCTTGGATCCAGCGCGGCGACGTCCGCTTCGACTGCCCGGCGCTGTCGGCCTCCGAGGTGGCGGTCCTGGCGCGGCGCTTCCTGGGCTTGCCCTACCTGTGGGGCGGCGTCTCCACCTTCGGCTACGACTGCTCGGGCTTCGTCCAGATGCTCTGCCGCCGCCGCGGCGTGCTCATTCCGCGCGATGCGGCGCCGCAGTTCCGCTGGGAGGGCATGCGCCCGGTCCCCCGGGACCAGCTCCAGGCGGGCGATCTGCTGTACTTCGGCGCCGGCCCGCAGAAGATCACTCACACCGGCATGTACCTGGGCGGCGGGGAGTTCATCAACGCCACCACCTACCAGCAGCCGGTGGTGCGCATTGATCGGCTGGAAGATCCCCACTGGCAAAAACTGTTCGTGGGGGCGCGGAGGTTGAAATGAATCGCCGGGAATGGCTCGGGCTGAGCGGCGCGGCCGCGCTGGCTCCCGCCGGAGGCAACCGCCTGCAAACCCGGATCGTGCGCCTGAAGCTGCGCGATACCTGGACGGTGGCTACTTCGACCAGCGACTACCGGGACAATCTCCACCTGCGCTTCAGCGCTCAGGGCGTCACCGGCGTGGGCGAAGGCGCTCCGCTGGCCCGTTACGGCGAGCGTGCGCTCGAGGCGCAGCAGGCCCTCGAGTCGCTCCGGGGCTGGATCGAGAAGGCCGACCCCTGGCAGTTCGCCAAACTCATGGAGGAGGTCTTCCGGCGCCTCCCCGGCCAGTACGCCGCCAAGTGCGCCCTGGACGTCGCCCTGATGGACTGGGTGGGCAAGAAGCTGGGCGTGCCCTTGTACCGCTATTTCGGCCTCGACCCCGGGGACGCCCCCGTGACCACGTACTCGATCGGCATAGACACCCCGGAGGTCACCCGCCGCAAGGTGCGCGAGGCCGAAGACTTCCCGGTGCTCAAGATCAAGGTCGGCCTGGCGAGCGACGAAGCCACTCTGGAAGCCGTGCGCAGCGTGACCCGCAAGCCGCTGCGCGTGGACGCCAACGAGGGTTGGAAAACCAAGGAAGAGGCGGTGCGCAAGATCCTCTGGCTGGAGAAGCAGGGCGTCGAGTTCGTCGAGCAGCCCCTGCCGGCCGCCATGATCGAGGAGACCCGCTGGGTGCGCTCGCGCGTGCACCTCCCGATCATCGCCGACGAAGCCTGCCTGCGCCCGGCCGACATCCCCAAACTGGCCGGAGCCTACGACGGCGTCAACATCAAGCTGGCCAAGTGCGGCGGGATCCTCCAGGCCTGGCGCATGATCCAGATCGCGCGCTCGCTGGGGCTGAAGACCATGCTGGGCTGCATGATCGAAAGCTCGGTGGCGGTGACCGCCGCCGCCCACCTGTCACCCCTGGTGGACTATGCGGACTTGGACGGCAACCTGCTCATCGCCAACGATCCCTGGCGCGGCGTCCAAGTGCGCCGCGGCAAGCTGATCCTGCCCGACGGCCCGGGCTTGGGGCTCAAGCCGGCGTAGGCGGCTCCGGGCTTGCCTCCGCAGGCGCCGCCATCGCCCGGGCGGCCCGATCCACCGGCTCCAGCGCCGGAATCCCGCCTTCGGTGGCCGCGCCCAGCTCCTGAAAGCGCCGGGCCGCCACCAGCACCCGGCTTTCCAGCGAGGCCGCCGCCCGGTTGTAGCTTTCCACCGCCCGCTCCAGGCTGCGGCGAAGATCCTCGAAGTAGCCGGCCAGCGTGCCCAGCCGCTCGTACAGAGTCCGGCCCAGCTCGCTGATTTGCCGTGCGCTTTCGGCCAGCCGTTCCTGCCGCCAGCCGTAAGCCACCGCGCGCAGCAGCGCGATCAAAGTCATGGGCGTAGCGATCAGCACCCGGCGCTCGACGCCGTATTCGATCAGCTCCGGGTCCTGTTCCAGGGCGGCGCTGAAGAATGCTTCGCCCGGCACGAACAATACGGCGAACTCGGGCGCCGGGTCGAACTGCTCCCAGTAGCGCCGCTCCGAGAGCCGCCCTACGTGGGCCCGGACCTGCGCGGCGTGCTCGCGCAGCTTCTGGGTGCGGGCGGCCTCCTCGGGCGCCTCCAGCGCCTCCAGGTAGGCCTTCAGAGGAACCTTGGCGTCCACCACCACGTTCTTCCGGTTGGGCAGCTTCACGACCAGGTCCGGGCGCAGGCGGCCTTCCTCGCCCGCGGCGCTCTCCTGCTCGAGGAAGTCGCAGTGCTCCAGCATGCCGGCCATCTCGACCACCCGGCGCAACTGGATCTCGCCCCAGCGGCCGCGAGCCTTCGGACTGCGCAGCGCCTGGGCCAGGTTGGCCGTCTCGGCCTGAAGCCGCGCCTGATCCTGGGAGAGGCGGCGGAGCTGCGCGCTCAAATCCCCGTAGTGCTGATGCACCCGCTCGAGCGCCTCGCCCAGGGGCTTGATCACCGCCTCGATGGCTGCCTGCCGGCTCTCGAGCTCCTTGGCGGCCGCCGTGTGGCGCCTGTCGAAAGTCTCCCGCGCCAGCTCCAGAAAGGCCTGATTGTTGCGGGCCAGAGCCTGAGAGGCCAGCGACTGGAAGACGTCCGAGAGGCGCTGTTGCGCCTCCGCCTGCGCCTCCAGTTGCTGCTCCCGCGCCCGCAAACGCTCCCGCCAGGCCGCTTGCTGAATGAGCAGCCAGACCGCCAGCCCGCAGGCCAGCACCGCCAGGGTCCCCAAGAAGGTCTCCATGCTCCCCTCCCTCCCCGGCCCCGGGGCCGGGATTCAGTGATGCGAGAGAGCCGCCCGCAGCACGATGCCCAGCTTCTCGCCGCGGGGCAGCTCCACTCGCCGCTCCAGGGCGGCCGCGCCGGCGCGCTCGATCCGGTCCAGCAGCCGCGAATAAATCTCGATCAAGGCCCACAGAGACGGCCGGCTGGCCGGCTCGATCAGGTTCAGCAGAGGTCGCGACTCTTGGTAGTGAGCCCGCGCGCGGGCGGCCTCGAAGCGCAGCAGTTCCGGGAAGCCGGGAGGCGCCGGTCCGGCCCGCAGCGCCTGTGCCTCCACCCCGAAGCGCGCCAGATCTTCCGCCGGCAGATAGACGCGGCCCCGCTCGAGATCTTCGCGGATGTCCCGCAGGATGTTGGTGAGCTGGAAGGCTACGCCGCACTTCTCGGCCAGGGGCAGCGCCTCCGCCGAGCGGAAACCGAAAATGTGGATGACGGTCAGGCCCACCACCGAGGCGACCTGATAGCAGTAGCGGTACAGTTCCTGGAAGGTCTGGAAGCGCCGCGGCGTCAGGTCCGAGCGAATACCCTCGATCATCTCCCGGAAGTACTCGGCCGGGATGCGGTAACGGCGCACGGTGTCGTGAAAGGCGGGCCAGAGCGGGCAATCGCCGTAGTCGCCCGCCAGAGCCGCCTCCAGATCGGCGCGCCAGCGCTCGACGGCCGCTTCGGCCTGCTCGCGCCGCGCGGGCTCGTCGCTGAGATCGTCCGAGTAGCGCATGAAGGCGTAGACGGCGCACACGGCGTCCCGCTGGGCTCGCGGCAGCAGCAGGAACGAGTAGTAGAAATTGCGCGCCCGCCGGCGGGCGATGTGGCGGCAGTAGAGATAGGACTCCGCCAGCGCGATCATGCCGCTCGCCGCAGGCCGCGGCGGGCCAGCGCCGCCAGCAACAGGCGCGCCCGGTCCAGGCGGCTCACCACCGGCCGCCGCGTGAGCACGTCGTAGTTCTGGCGCTCGATGCGCTCGAGCACGCGCAAGCCTCCGCGGCTGAACAGCTCGATGTCCACCCCCAGCCGCCGGTCCACCCGCTCGGCCAGGGGCAAGCCTTGCTCGAACAGGCGCCGCGCCAGCCCGACCGCCTCCTGCATCAGGCTTCGGAAGGCCGGCGTCACCCGGCGCGCTTGCAGCTCTTCGAGCGAATAGCCGTGCCGCTGGAGGGCCTCCAGGGGCAGGTACACGCGGTCCCGCTCCAGGTCCACGGCTACATCCTGCCAGAAATTGGCCAACTGGAGCGCGGTGCAGGTGGCGTCGGAAAGCGCCTGCCGCTCGGCGTCCCGGTAGCCGCACAGGTGCAGCACCAGCCGGCCCACCGGATTGGCCGAGTAGCGGCAGTACGCCAGCAGCTCGGCGTAGCTCGGGTAACGCCGCACGGTCTGGTCCTGCACGAAAGCCCGCAGCAGATCGGCCAGGGGTTGCTTGGGCAGGTCGTGCCGCTCGACCGTCCGGCGCAGGGCCAGGAACACCGGGTGCCGGACGCGCCCGGCGTACATCGCCTCCAGTTCTTCGCCCCACCAGGCCAGCAGGCGCAGGCTTTCCGCCGGATCGCCCATTTCGTCGCCCAGATCGTCGGCCCAACGGCAATAGGCGTAGAGATTGTAGAAGTCCTGGCGCAACCGGCCGGGCAGCAGCAGGCTGGCCACCGGGAAGTTCTCGTAGTGATGCCGGGCCAGCCAGCGCGTGTAGGCTTCCGCCTCGGCCGGCGTGTAGTGGCGCGCGGCCGCCTCCGGGCAGCGCAGGAACTCTCGCGGCGGCAACAACACCGGCGATCCGTTCAAGGGATGATGGCCGTCTTCAGGTGGCCGTTGTGGCTCATCAGGTGGCGCATCACCGAAAGCAGGTTGCTGAGGGGCTCCTCGCGGTTGACGAAGTCGCGCGCGCTGATGACGCCCCCGCTGATCAGCTCCAGCGCCCGGCGGATGTGCCCCGGCGTGTGATGGAAACTGGCCTTGCAGGTGATCTCCGAGTAATGCAGCAGGGAAGTGTCCAAGGAGACCTGACTGCCGCTCGGGCAGCCGCCGAAGAAGTTCACCACTCCTCCCCGGCGCACCATTTGGACCGCCAGTTCCCAGGTCTCCGGCTTGCCCACCGCTTCGATCGCCACGTCGGCCCCCCGGCCGCCGGTCAGTTGGCGCACGGCACGCGCCAGGTCGCCCACCCGGGGCGTCGAGATCAGTTCGTCAGCGCCCATGGCGGCCGCCCGCTCCAGTTGCGTCACACGCCGGCCCAGGGCGATCACCCGCGCCCCCAGGTTCTTGGCCAGGCGCACGAACATCAGCCCGATCGGACCCAGCCCCACCACCGCCACGTCGTCGCCCGGACGCAGCCCGGTTTCCTCGACCCCGCGCAACACGCAGGCCAGCGGCTCCACCAAAGCTGCGTCCTGGTAGCCGATGTGCGCCGGAATCTCGTAGGTGTTCAGCTCGACGATCCGGGCCGGGATCCGGATATACTCCGCGTAAGCCCCGTTATTGAACAGCAGGTCCTCGCAGAGATTCTCCACCCCCCGCCGGCAGTAGTAGCATTGCCGGCAAGGCGCCGAATTGGCCGCCACCACGCGCTGGCCCGCACGGAAGCGCGTGACGCCGGCGCCCACCGCCACCACGTCGCCCGCCAGTTCGTGCCCGAATACCGCCGGCGGCAGGATCATCCGCGCGTGGTAGCCGCGGCGGAAGACCTTCACGTCCGTCCCGCAGGTCAGCGCGGCGCGCACCCGGACCAGCAGGTCTCCTTCTCCTACGGTCGGAATCGCCACCGGCTCGACTCGCAACTGTTCTTTGCCGTAAAGCACCGCGGCGAGCATCTCAGTTTTCACGGCGAGCACCTTTCCCTGGCGAGAACGCCATGAGTCGCCTCCTCGCACCGCTGGGCGCAAGCTGCTCTCACGGCGTGCCTCGTTGTTGGGGCTGAACGACTATTTTTAATGATTTCTCGTCCGGATGCAAGGCGAGTTCCATGCCCCGGGCGATCTGCTCCAGCGGCAGCCGGTGCGAGATCAGGCCCTCGACCGGCAACTGCCCCTCGAAGACCAGCCGGGCCGACTCGCGCTGGAGATCAATCGAGGCGCTGTAGCTTCCCAACAGGGTTCGTTCGCCCACGCAGAGTTCCGCCCCCGGAAGCCGGACGGTTTCCTGCTGCGAGGTCTGCGAGAACAGCAGAATCCGGCTGCCCGGACGGGAGGCCGCCACCGCCTGCTCGACGATCCCCTCGGCCGAGACCGCCACGATCACCCCGTCCGCCCCGCGGCCCTGGGTCAGGCGCCGCGCCTCGGCCGCCACATCGCGGCTGCGCGGATCCCAGCACTCCATCGCCCCGGCCGCCAGCGACAACAACCGGCGCCGCGCCATGGTCTCGCTGGCCACCACCGTGGCGCCCCGGCGGCGCGCCAACATCGTGAACAGCAATCCGATCGGCCCCTGGCCCAGAATCAAGACCACGTCCCCGGGCTGCGGATCCAACTGCTCGACCGCCTTGTGGCAGGTGTTGACCGGTTCCACCAGCGAGGCCCGCTCGAAAGAGACGCCCTCGGGAATCCGCTCCACGCCCGCCGGCACGATCCAGGGCAGCACCCGCACGTACTGGGCGAAGCCTCCGCCGGCCGGTTCAAAGCCCGCCGTCAAGCCCACTCGCTTGTAGGTCGAGCATTGCGCGTAGAGCTTGCGGCGGCAGTAGAAACAGTCCCGGCAGGGCACGTGGTGAAAGACCACCACCCGATCGCCCGGGCGGAACTCGCTCACCCCTTCGCCGGCCGCCGCCACCACGCCCGCGATCTCGTGCCCGAAGATGCGCGGCGCAGGCAGCAGGCCGTACTCGATCTTCTTCAGATCGGTGTGGCAGATCCCGCAGGCTTCCACGCGCACCAGCAGTTCGCCCGGCTCGATCCGGGGGACGGGCACCTGGCGGATCTCCAGCCGTCCGGGCCCCGTATAGACGGCAGCCCGCATGGTCTCGGGAACGGCAATCTCAGAAACGGCAGCCGGCAAAGAACTCTCCCAAGTTTTCCGCCGCCCGCCTCAGCCGGCGGCGCAAGCGCAGCAATTCGCGCCCGGCGGTGGCCGGACGGGCCAGCCCGGCCGCCAGCAGGCGGGCGCGGCTGATACGCCCGTCGGGCCGGCGCAGAGCGTTGAAGTCCACCTGGAGGCTCTCGCGGGCGCCGTCCAGCACCGCCCGGATGGCGTAGAAGGGCGCGGAGCGCCGCTCGGCCTCCGCCGCCACGGCGGAGGCCTCCATCTCGACGGCGTCCGCGCCGCTGCGCCGCAACTCGGCTTTCTCCTCGGCCGAGCGTATCACACGGTCAACGGAAAGTAGCACGCCGCAGCGGGCCGCCGGTCCTTCCGGCCGCCGGGCCCGAAAACGCCGGCCCGTGGGCAGGCAACGCACTTCCTCGGCCACCAGGATTTCGCCCGGCGCCAGCGCCGGGTCGAGCGCCCCGCAGGACCCCGTGCTGATCACCGCCGCCACCCTCACCCGGCTGAAAGCCGCCTCGGCCGCTTCCCCCGCCAGGCGCGGCCCCGGCCCGTTGGCCACCAGCAGCCAGCGCCGGCCCCGCCATTGCCCGCAGGCGGCAAACTCCACCGGCCAGGCCAGCCGCTGCCAAGGCCGGCAGCGCTCGAGCACGCCCTCCAGCTCGCGCCGCTCGGCCGCCACCAGCAACACGGTCCCTTGCTCAGCAGTATCCATTGGCCCGGAACCATTCCACCGCCCGGCGCAAAGCCTCCTCCACCGGCCCGGGCGAATAGCCCAATTCGCACGCGGCCTTCGCGCTCGAGACGAACATTTTCTTGCGCGCCATGCGCACGCCGTCCAGGGGAGCGCGCGGCGGCCGCCCGCTCAGCCGGGCCCAGCCCGTGCTCAGCGCGCCCGCCGCCAGGGCCAGCGCGTAGGGAATCCGCCGCCGCGGCGCGGGCAGGCCGCTGATCGCCGCCAGCCGCCGGAAGAACTCTTCCAGCGTCCAGTTCTCCGCCCCCAGAATGTAGCGCTCGCCCGGACGGCCCCGCTCGCAGGCCAGCCGATGGCCTTCGGCCACGTCCCTGACGTCCACGAAATTCAAGCCGGTCTCGATGTAGGCGGGCATGGCCCGGCGCAGGAAATCCAGGATGATCCGCCCCGTGGGCGTGGGCTTGAAATCATGGTCCCCCACCGGGGCTGTGGGATTAACGATCACCACCGGCAGGCCGGCGCGCGCCGCCTCCCGCGCCTCCTTCTCGGCCAGAAACTTCGAGCGCTTGTAGGCGCCCGTCATCTGCTCCAGCGAGACGGGGGTCCGCTCGTCGCCCAGGCCGTTGGGGGGAATCCCGATGGCGCCCACCGTGGAGGTGTAAACCACCCGCTCGACGCCCGCCCGCCGAGCGGCCTCCAGCACGTTCCGCGTGCCCCGCACGTTGGATTCGTACAGCTCCTCGGGCTGCCGCGCCCAGAGCCGATAGTCGGCCGCCACGTGAAAGACCAGCCCGCAGCCGGCCGCCGCCCGGGTCAGGGATTCCGGGTCCCTCAAATCGCCCGCCGCAGGTTCGGCCTCCAGCTCGCGCAGGCGCGAGCCCGGCCGCACCAGGGCGCGCACTCGGTGGCCCTTCTCGATCAGTCGCCGGGCGACATGCCAGCCCACGAAGCCGGTCGCCCCTGTCACCAGCGTGGGTTTCACGGATTCACTTGAGAGCCCAGCGCACCAGCTTGAGAGCGTCGGAGGGCTTGAAATTGATCCCCAGCGCGGCCGAGGGCTCGAAGCCGCAATGCACCATGCAATGCTCGCAACGGGGATCCCGTCCCCGCCCGTAGTCCTCCCAGGGAGTCTGCGTCATCAGCTCCTCGAAGGTGGCGTAGTGCGCGTCGGTGATCAGATAGCAGGGACCTTTCCAACCCCTTACATTGTAGGTCGGGTTGCCCCAGGCCGTGCAGGGCAAATCGCGCTCGCCCTTGAGGAATTCCAGATAGACCGGCGTCGCGTTGAGCGGGAAGCGGCGCGCCAGCCGCTCGATGTCGCGAAACTTCTCCTGCACGTCCCGGCGGGTCATGAAGATCTCCCGCTGGTTCACCGCCGAGTAGCCGTAGGCGGGCGAGAGCATGTGGCCGTCCACGCGCAGCGGGGCCAGAAACTCGAAGAGCCGCTCGATCTCGCCCATGTCGGTGTCCTTGTAGATCGTGGTGTTGGTGGAGACCTTGAAGCCGGCGGCCTTGGCCGCCCGGATGGCCTCGATCGCCTCCCGGAAGACGCCCGGGCGCTCGACCGCCCGGTCGTGGGTCTGCTCCAGGCCGTCCAGGTGCACGTTGAAGAACAGGCGCGGATCGGGCCGGAACTCGTGCAGGCGCTTGCGCACCAGCAGGCCGTTGGTGCACAGGTAAATGCGGCGGTTGCGCTCCAGCAGCCCCGCCGCCAGCGCGGCGATCTCCGGATAAAGCAGCGGCTCGCCTCCGGCGATCGAGACCACCGGCGCCCCGCATTCCTCGGCTGCCCGCAGGCATTGCTCCAGGGTCAGCTTCTCGCTCATCGAGTCCTGATATTCGCGGATGCGCCCGCAGCCCGTGCAGGTCAGGTTGCAGGCGTGCAGCGGCTCGAGCATCAGCACCAGCGGGAAGCGCTTGTGAAGGAGCGGGTGCGGCCGGCGCTCGCCGTCGGTTTTCCCGCTCAGGATGCGAAACGGATTGCCGTTGCCGGAGGAGGCTCGATCGCGCTGCCACTGGGGAGGCGGCCGCAGCTTGTTGCGCAGAATGTAAGCTGCCAGGCCGACCGTCATCGAGAGCGGAAAGCGCATGGCTACTCTCCCGCCCCCGCCTGGAGGAACTCGTTGAGGGCCAGCAGCGGGAAGGACTGCCGGTAGAGATGATAGGTCAGGTAGAACACCTTGGGAAAGCCGGTCCCTGTGGCCAGCTCTTCCTGCCAGCTCCCATCCTCGCGCTGGGCCTCGATCAGATGCCGGAGACCCAGGTGCACGCTGCGGGAGGCCGTGTCTCCGGCCGCCAGCAGGCCCAGCAGGGCCCAGGCGGTCTGCGAGGCGGTGCTGGGCGCGGGCACGAAGCGCCCCTCGTCATAGCCCGCGCAGCTTTCGCCCCAGCCGCCATCGGCATTCTGGATCGAACGCAGCCATTCGGCGGCGCGCAGGATAGACGCCTCGCGATCGCTCTCCCCGGCCGCGCGCAGGCCCCGCAAGGCCAGGAAGGTCCCGTAAATGTAGTTGACTCCCCAGCGCCCGTACCAGCATCCTTCCGGCTGTTGCGTGCGCCGCAGGTATGCGACGGCGCGCCGCACCGCCGGGTGGTCCCGCCCGAGACCGGCCGCGCAGAGGGCTTCCAGCACGCGCCCGGTGATGTCCGGGCAGGTAGGATCCAGCATGGCGTTGTGGTCGGCGAAAGGCATGTAGCTCAAGGGCGTCCAGTTGTTATCCACGTCGAAGGCCGCCCAGCCGCCGTCGGAAGATTGCATGCCCAGCAGCCAGTTCAGCGCCCGCCGCTCGGCCGCCTGCTGGCGGGCGGGATCCGAGGCCCGGGCGCGGCGCAGGGCCAGCAAGACCATCGCCGTATCGTCAATGTCGGGGTAGAACTCGTTGGCCCACTCGAAGTACCAGCCGGAAGGCTCCAGGCGAGGCCGCTTGACCGCCCAGTCGCCCTTGCGGCGCACCTCCTTGCAGAGCAGCCAATCGGCCGCCCGGGCCAGCGCCGTGCGGTCCTGCCCGGGCCCGCCGCCCAGGGCGAAGGCGGCGATCGCCGTGTCCCAGACGGGCGAGAAGCAGGGCTGGAAAAAGAAGCGCTCGCCGTCGTCGGTCATCAGGCGGTCGAACTGGCGTTGGGCCTCCGCCCGGTCCGGATGATCGGGCGGATAGCCGAGCACGTCCAGGGCCATGATGACGTACATCATGGGCGGGTAGATGGCCCCCAGTCCGTCGGAATAGCGGGTGTGCTCCAGGATCCAGCGCTCGGCCTTGCGGATGGCCAGCGAGCGCAAGCTGCGCGAGCCGTGCTCCTCCCAGAACTTCAAGAACCGGTCCGCGGTGAGGAAGAAATTCCGCCAACTCAGCCGGCGCCGGTCGCGCGGCCACTCCAGCGAGCGCTCCGGATGGAACAGCTCCCGCAAGGTGAAGCCCTCGGGCACGGGACGGCGCGGGTTGGCGGCGTGCACGATCGCCAGCGGCACCACGATGGCCCGCGTCCAGGAGGACATCTGGTAAATGAAATTCCCGAGCAGAATCATCTCGGGCGGGATGCTCGGACAGTAGCGCCGCGGGTAGAGGTCGAACAGACTGAGATTGACCTTGACGTAGCTGTTGGCCGCCTGGATGCCGCCCAGCGAGAGGATGCGCTCGCGGGCCCGCGCCAGGCGCGGGTCGTCCCCCGCCAGCCCGGCCGCCTTCAAGGCGAAATACGCCTTGACGGTGGCGCTGACGTCGGCCGGCCCCCCAGGGTAGATGTTGAAGCCGCCGTCGGGCAACTGGCGGGCCAGAATCGAAGCGGCCGCTTTCCGGATCAAGGGGCGCGTGGGCGGATCCCACCGCCCGCTCGCCGGCGGGTGCAGCCATAACTGGAGCAGGACGTAGTCGGATTCCAGCGTGGTGTCCGCCGTCAGCTCGCCGTGCCAGTAACCGTGCGGACTTTGCAGACTCAGGAGACGTTCCGCCGCACGGTCCCGGGCTTGCCGGACCCCGGCGGCCAGAGCGTCGGCCAGCGACAATTTCGGCTTCATGGCCTCAGCGTTGTCAGACGCGCCGCCTCGCCGGCCAGTTGCGAGGGTAATGTGAAGCGCACGTCTTCATCCTTCAAGGTCATCTCTTCCACGTGCCGGAAACCCCAGGACCGCAGCTTCCCCACCAGATCCTGAACCAGGTACTCCGGCGCCGAAGCTCCCGCCGTCACCGCCACCGCCTCCACGCCCTCGAGCCACTCCGGCCGGATCTCGCCCGCGTCGTCCACCAGGTAGGCGGCCAGGCCCGCCTTGGCCGCCACCTCGACTAGGCGTTTGGAATTCGAGCTGTTGCGCGAGCCGACCACCAGCAGAAGCCGGCACAGCGCCGCCACCGCCTTCACCGCCGCCTGGCGATTCTCGGTCGCGTAGCAGATGTCCTGGGCGGAAGGCCCCTGGATCCGGGGGAAGCGCCGGCGCAGCCGGGCGACGATATGCTCGGTCTCATCCAGGCTGAGCGTGGTTTGCGTGATGTAGGCCACGCGCTCGGGATCGGGCGGCGCCAGCCGGTCTACCTCTTCCGGGGAAGAGACCACCACCGTGCACTCGGGCGCCTCGCCCAGCGTGCCGATCACCTCGTCGTGATCGCGATGGCCGATCAGCACGATGGTGAAGCCCTGCCGGGCGAAGCGAACCGCTTCCAAGTGCACCTTGGTCACCAGGGGGCAGGTGGCGTCAATCACCTCCAGCCCGCGTTCCCGCGCCTGGCGGCGCACCTCGGGCGCCACGCCGTGCGCGCTGAAGATCACCCGGGCCCCTTCGGGCACTTCCTCCAGCTCCTCGACGAAGATCGCTCCCGCCCGGCGCAGCTCCTCCACCACGTGCCGGTTGTGCACGATCTCCTTGCGCACGTACAGGGGCGGTCCGTACAACTGGAGAGCCAGCTTGACCACATCAATGGCCCGCACCACCCCCGCGCAAAAACCGCGCGGTCGCAACAGGATCACCTTCTTCATGCCTGCTTGCCCCCGGGAGCCGCTCTGAGTCCTCCGGCCTCGATCCCCGCCGTCCGGAGGAATTCCGATTATAGCAGGGGAGGCGGAAGGAAAACTCCGCCGGGGGCGGTAACCGCCGCGCCGCTCCGCACGCCTTCTCCCCACAGACCGCCGTGAGGACCCCCAGACTCTGCCTGTTGCTCTCCACGGCCGCCCTGGCGGCCGCCCTGGCCCAGAAGGCGCCCCAGCGCGCACCCGACGTGCGCTACGAGCCCTCGCCGCCCGAGGTGGTGCACGAAATGCTCCGCCTGGCCGAAGTCACCCGGCGCGACATCGTCTACGATCTGGGTTGCGGCGACGGGCGGATCGTGATCGCCGCCGCCCGGCAGTTCGGGGCCCGCGGCGTGGGGATTGACATTGATCCGCAGCGCATCCGCGAGTCGCTGGAAAACGCACGCAAGGCCGGCGTGTTGGGCCGCGTCCAGTTCCGCAACGAAGATCTGTTCGAGGCCGACATCCGCGAGGCCACCGTGGTGACCCTCTACCTGTGGCCCTGGGTCAATCTCAAGCTGCGCCCCAAGCTGCTGGCCGAGCTCAAGCCGGGGACCCGCGTGGTCTCCCACAGCCATGACATGGGCGACTGGCCGCCCGAGCGGCAGGTCGAGGTCAACGGCCACACGATTTACCTCTGGCGGATTCCCGCCTCGCGCAGCCTCCCGGCCCGCTGAGGCCGAGGCTCGCTCAGGGCGCGGGCGTGACGGCCACCGCGGGCGCGGGAGCGCTCGGGGGCGGCGGCGCCGGTTTGTTGACCCACTCCCCGATCCACTCCAGGAAAGTGCGGTACCACAGCAGGCTGTTCTGCGGCTTCAGGATCCAGTGGCCCTCGTCGGGGAACAGCAGCAGTTTGGAGGGCGTCTTGGCCAGTTGCAGGGCGGTGAACAGTTGCAGCCCCTGGCCGTACGGCACGCGGAAATCCTGTTCGCCGTGAATCACCAGGGTCGGCGTGCGGAACTCCTTGGCGTAGAAGCTGGGCGACAGCCGGGCGTACAACTCGGGATTCTCCCAGGGCGGGCCCAGGAATTCCCATAGAGGGAACCACAGCTCTTCGGTCTCTCCGAACATGCTGCGCAGATCGAACACCCCGGCATGCGAGACCAGGGCCCGGAAGCGCCGGCTGTGGCCCAGGATCCAGTTGACCATGTAGCCGCCGTAGGAGCCGCCCGCCGCCGCCATCCGCTCGGCGTCCGCATAAGGCAGCGCGGTCACGTAATCCACTACCGCCATGATGTCGTCGTAGACCTTGCCGCCCCAGTCGGCGTTGATCTCGTCAATGAACTTCTGGCCGAAGCCGGTCGAACCGCGCGGATTGGGCATCACCACCAGCCAGCCCGCTCCGGCGAAAACCTGGGGATTCCAGCGGTAGCCCCAGTTGTCCTCCCAGGCCCCTTGCGGCCCTCCGTGGATCAGAAACAGCACGGGGTACTTGCGGTCCGGGCGGAAACCGGCCGGTTTCACCAGGAAACTCTGTACGCGGACCCGGTCGGGCGCCTCGACCCAGAACTCCTCCAACGGGGAGAGGCGGTAGCTGCTGAGAAACACGTCGTTGATGCGCGTCAGCGGCTGGGGAGCGCCGCCGGCCGAGGAGATGCGAAGGATTCTGGCCGGCTGCGCGCCGCTCTGCTCCACGTACACCATGGTCTTGCCGTCGGGCGTGAAACGCACGTCGCCTGCGCAACCCGGCCCGCTGATGATGGTGCGGGCGCCGCCGCCCGAGACCGGCATCATTTGCACGAGCTGCCGGCCGCGATCCTCGACCGTGTAGAACAGGCGCGAGGAATCCGGCGACCAGGTCAGATCCATCACCCAGCGGTCCAAACCCTCGGTCAGGATATTCAGCTTGCCGGTGGCGCGCTCCAGCACCGCCAGCCGCCAGCGGTCGCTTTCGTAACCGGGGCGAAGCTGCGTCCGGAAGGCCAGGTACTTGCCGTCCGGCGAATAGGCCGGTGAGTTGTCCGCCCCAGGGTTGGAAGTAATCTTCACCGGTTCGCCGCCCGTGATCGGGACCACATACAGATCCGAATTGGTGCTCACGGCCGGCTCGGGGTCGCTCACCATGACGAAGCAGACTTCGCTGCCGTCGGGCGAAACCGCATAGTCGTCCGGCCCGCCCAGCGAGAAGGGCGGTACGTCACGCTGGCCGGGAGTCAAATCCACCGCCTTGCCTCCGCCCACCGGAATCACGAACAAGTGGCTGCGGCGCGCCCCGCGCCAGCGATCCCAATGGCGGTACAGCAAGGAGGTGTAGCTGCGCGCCTTCACTTTGGAGTTCTTTTCCTCCTCGAGCTTCTTCTGATTGCAGGCTTCCTCGGCGCCGCACTCCGGATAGACCTCCGAGGTGAACAGCAAATGCTTGCCGTCGGGCGAGAAGATGACGCCGGAAGCCTCGGTCGGCAGCCGCGTCACCTGGCGCGGGTTGGCGCCGTCGGCCTCCATCAGCCAGATTTGGCTCGAGCCGCTGCGGTCCGAGACGAAGGCGATGGATCGGGAATCCGGCGACCAGCGAGGCCGCTGATTCAGTTGGCCCTCGCGAGTCAGGCGGACCGGCGAGCCGCCGGCCAGCGGGACCACGTAAATGTGGGTGGGTTTGCGGTTGTTCTCCAAGTCAATGGACTGGAGGGTGAAGGCCACCATCCGGCCGTCGGGGGAAATCTGCGGGTCCGAGATGCGGTCCAGCTTGAGCAAGGCGTGGACGTCAAAGGGCTGCTGGGACCAGGCGCCGGCGGCCAGCAACAGGGTTACCCCAAGCAGGCGAAACATACCCTGCATTGTAGCGAACGGCGGGCGTGGGGGTATCAAGGGCGGGGAGGGCCCTGGGACTAAAGCGGGGTGCGATTGGCTGAAAAAAGCTTAAGCCACAGGCCGAAAATCTGTTGACGGACCTGGGCACAAAGCTTAAAATCATTTCATCACCTGGCCGCTCCTCCTCTCCCGCCTCCGCCCATTCCAGCCCGGAACGACGAGCTGAAAGGAGACTCTTTATGCAGGAACAGGCCGGCCTGCGGCCGGAATTCACAAAACTCTTGGAACAGTACTGTCTGCAAGAAGCCGCGGCGGGCGCCGAGGATCTCCTGGTGCCTTGCCGTTCGGTCGTGACCCTCTCGGGCTCACCGCGGCACAGCAGCTTCCGCCGCCCGCGGCTTCTTCAAACCGGCGATCTGGATGAGCTGAAACGCTGGATCGGCATCCCGGATGCGGCCGTGAAAGGCCGCTGCCTGTTGGAGAGGGACCAGCGGGCCGACCTCGCCGCCCTGCGGCGGCAAACCAAAGCCGCCGCCGAGGGCAAGCCGTCCCCGGCAGGCGCTCGCCTGGATTCTCTGCGCGCCGCCGCCCGAGCCTACTTGTTCGGCGACTCCTCGGTGGTGGCTGAGGCCAAGCCGCTTTTGCAGAGCCGCTTCGAGGTGTTCAGCGCCCTGGCCTGGGTGTTTGCCAAGGTCAAAGTCAGCGCCGGTTCGGTGCTGGCCTTCGGTCCGGGCGCCAACGTGTTGTTGGCGGGCGAACTGGAAATCGAAGAGGGAGGCCAGATCGTCAGCACGGGCTCGTTGACGGTGCGCGTGGGCACGTTGCGCAAGACCAAGCCCGTCCTCACGCTGTCGCCCATGGCAGTGAGCCATGTTTTGGCCCTGCTGCGGGCTTGACCCGGACGTTCCCCACAAACAAGGAGGCGAAAGAAAATGGCGGATTTTACGATGATTTCTGCAAGCGGCGCCAAGGGACCCGACGGTCCGGCCGGGCCGGCGGGAGGCGCCGGAGCTCAAGGCATCAATGCCGAGTGCCACTGGGACGGAGACGATCCGGCCACCGGCGGCGGCCAGGGCTTCACCGGAGGCGCCGGCTCGAACGGCGGCAACGGCGGGGACGCTCCTCCCCCTCACGATCTGGTGATTCGCCTGCATGACCTGATCGGCACGATCCGGGCCAAGAACCTCGGCGGCCGTGGCGGCGACGGAGGCCGCGGCGGGGACGGCGGCGCGGGCGGTCCCGGCGGCGACGGAGGCAACGGCAGCGGCTGCGAGCCCTCGGAAAACGGCGGTCGCGGCGGCGACGGCGGGCGTGCCGGCAACGGAGGCAACGGCGGGCGCGGGGCCGACGGCGGCGATATCTACCTGCTGTACTCCGGCTCGATCGCCAACGGCGAGTTCGACGGCGAGTCCGAGCTGGGCGCCGGCGGCGCCGGCGGGGCTCCGGGCAACCCAGGCTCGGGCGGGCTGGGAGGCAGGCGGGGCGGCGACGGCCCGCGGGCCGCGCAAGGCAATCCGGGCGCTCCCGGCGTGCCCGGCGCCCCAGGGGCTCCCGGACGGCCGGGGGAAGTCCTGGTGCAGCCTGATCCCGGCTCGTGAGCGCCGCAGCCGCTTGGTGGCCGGAGCTGCCCCGTATCGCCGGCGCCCTGGCGGGATGCGCGCCGCAGGCGGTCGAGGAGCTGCTCGAGAAGGGCGCGGTGTGCCGGGAAGCCGCGCCCGCCGGCCGGCGTACCTCCTCGCTGAATAACGACGGAACGCCGGTCGAACTCTCGGTGACGGCGGCGCCGGGCGGGCGAACCGTGCGCCTGCTGATGGACCCGGCTCACGCCGAGCCTGATCCCGAGCTGCGCAGGGAGCGGGGCTTGGAAGCCTGTGCCCGGTTGAGCGCGGGTCTGGCGCCGGGCGCTTTCGAGCGCGCCCTCCGAGCGGCCCTGCCGGGGCCGGTCTGGCTGCGCTCCGGTTTGCCTTACGGTTGCCTCTGGCTGGGGGCCGATCTGCCCCGGCGCGGTATCGCGGCCTACCTCTCGGCGCGTTGGGGGCCGCCGCAGGAGCGCTGGCCCCGGGTCCTGGAATGGTTCGCGAGCCTTTCGGCCGCGCCGCTGCCGGGCGCGCTGCCCGAGGTGGGCGAGCCGGCCAGCGTGGCCTTGGCCGCGGCGCCCGGGGCCGCCCTGCGCGTCAAGCTTTACTTCCGCTTGCGCCGGCCGTGCCCGCTCGGCGCTCTGGGATTGGGCGAACTGGCCGCGCCTGAGGTCGAATGGTTCGTGGCCCGCCTCATCGGGGATCGGAGCGTGCGCCGCAGCGGCCTGTTGCTGTCGGTGGAGGCCTCGGCCGGGTCGCGCTCGCCGATCGGATCGAAGATTGACCTCTGCGCCCATTGCCTGGCTTACGGCGCCGGGCAATGGGCTGCGCTCATTGAGGAGCTGGCTGGCGAGCTGGGTCTGGCGGACCCGGGCGTTTCCGGCTTTCTTCGGGCGGGTCAGGCGGCGATGGCCTTCATCGGTCTGGGCCGCGCGGGGGCTTGCTGGCGGCTGAATTGCTACCTGAAGGCCGCCGGGGGATGGGGAGGCCCGCGTGGCTGAGGCGGTGTTGCTTTACCGCGCGTCATGCCGGCGCTGCCGGCTGTTGTCTGGCTTGAGCGTGGTCTTATCGTTCGGGGCGCTGCGCCGCGTGCCGCTGGAGGGCGCGGAGGCGCAGCGGCTTTACGAGTGCTACCCGGCGACGCGAGGCAAACTGGCCCTGATCGAGCGCGAGCGGTGCTGGTCGGGCGCCCGCGTCCCTTCGGCCGCGGCAGGCGTGGCGATCCGCTGCTGGGTCGGGCGGCTGGGCGGCCTTTGCCGGGTCCTCAGACGGGCCGGGCAAGACTTTCCGGCGCTCGCTTCCCGGCGGCGATCAAGTGCACCATAAAGGCTCCGTCGTGTTCGGCCTCCAGGCGCTCGAAAGCGCCGGCCAGCGGGGCGGTGAAAAATCCCAGCGGAGGACTGCACATGCGGTGTTCGCCGCCGGAGTCGCGATAGCCCCAGAAGGTGAAGTCGGGCGTGCGGGCAAAGACCCGGAAGCCGGTGGCCGCCGCAAAGCGGCAGGTGTTGAAGGCGGCCAAGTCCTCGGGCAGCAGCACCTCCAGGTAGCAGGCGCCGCCCGGGCGCACCCAGCCGATCAGGTTATCGAGGAAGTTTGCGATCGGACGGAAGCCGTCCAGGTAGCAGTAGCCGGCCCAGAAGTTCGTGACTAAATCGAAGCTGGCCGGGGCAAAGGCCCCGGCCGCCATATCGGCGCAAACGAAGGCTGCGTCCGGACCGGCCTCTCGCGCCCCCAGCAGTTGGGCCATGCTCCGATCCAGTCCTACCTTGAAGCAGCCCGAGGGGAACTGCCTGAAGTGCCAGGCGGGACCGCAGGCCACGTCCAGCCAGCGCACCGGCCTCCGCAGCGGCGCCAGCGCGGCCAGGATGCGCGTCAGATTCTCCGAGTTGCGCAGGTGCTTCCGGCGCCAGGGCGCGATGTACAAGCGCGCGTAGCGGGCGGCGTATTCGGCGCTGTAGATCACGTCCGCTCCCCGGCTCCCGGGGCCGCTCAGTAGTTCACGATGGCGGCGAAGGAGGCCGGATCCAGACTGGCGCCGCCCACCAGCACGCCGTCAATCTCCTGCTCGGCCATCAGGCCCTGGATGTTATCCGGCTTCACGCTGCCGCCGTAAAGGATGCGCAAGCGGGCGGCGGCCTGCTCCCCGTAATGGGCGCGGGCCTGGGCGCGGAGGAAGCGGTGGGCTTCGGCGGCCGTCTGCGGGGTGGCGGTGCGTCCGGTGCCGATGGCCCAGACCGGCTCATAGGCGATGACGATGCGGGCGAACTGCTCCGCCGTCAAACCGGCGATGCCCTGGCGGAACTGCTCGAGCAACACCGCCTCGGTCCGGCCCGCCTCGCGCTGTTCAAGCTGTTCGCCCACGCAGACGATGGGCGTCAGGCCGGCCTCCAGGGCGGCCACGGTTTTCTTCAGCACCGTCTGGTCGCTCTCGCCGAAATACTGCCGGCGCTCGCTGTGGCCGATGATGACCCAGCGGCAGCCCACCGCGGCCAGCATGGGACCGGAGACCTCGCCCGTATAGGCGCCCTCCTTCAGCCAGAACAAATCCTGCCCGCCGACCTCGATCCGGCTGCCGCGAGCCGCCTCGACGGCCGCCTCCAGATCAGTGAAGGGAGGGCAAATGACGATCTGCCGCCCGGCGGCGTTCTCCACCAGGGGGCGGAAGGTTGCGAAAAAGGCACGAGTTTCCGCGGGCGTCTTGTACATTTTCCAATTGCCCGCCATCACAGGAGTTCTCATAGGATCGCTTCCAGAAAGCTGGTTCCTTTCCTAAGCATAGCGGCTGCGGCCTCCGGTTCGGCGGGGGCCCGGCGGCGCGCGGGATCCCAGGGCGGCATGCCGGAGCGTCCCAGGAAATTCTCCGCCGCCGTTTCGCCCACGTCGGCCAGGGTGGCGCGCGTGCCGAGATTCACGGCGCGGCGAGCGCGCGGTCCGTAGACCAGCAGCGGCACGTACTCGCGGCTGTGATCGGTGGAAGGTGTAGTGGGGTCGTTGCCGTGGTCGGCGGTGAGCACCAGCAGGTCGCCGGGACGGAGCCGCTCGAGCAGCGAGGGCAGCCAGCGGTCCACCTCTTCCAAAGCCTGCGCGAAGCCCTCGGCGTCGTTGCGATGCCCGTAGAGGGAATCGAAATCCACCAGGTTGGCGAAGATCAGGCCGCGGGGGAACTCCTCGGCCGCGCGCAGGATCTCGGCCATCCCCTGCCGGTTGTCGCGGGTCCGGCGCCGTTCGAGGATGCCGCGGCCGAGATAGATGTCGTAGATCTTGCCGATGGCGCAGACCGGCACGCCGCCTTCGGCCAGCCGATCCAGCAGCATCCCGGGCGGGGGCGGCACGGCGTAGTCATGCCGGTTCTCCTGATCGCGGACGAAGGCGCCCGGCGGCCCAGTGAAGGGGCGCGCGATGACCCGCCCCACCTGGTGGGGGCCGCGCAGGATGTCGCGCGCGATTTCGCAGATGCGATACAGCTCGGCCAGCGGGATGACCTCTTCGTGGGCGGCTACCTGGAAGACGCTGTCGGCCGAGGTGTAGACGATCGGGCGGCCCGTGCGCAGGTGTTCGGGGCCGAGCCGTTCGATGATCTCGGTGCCCGAGGCGGCGACGTTGCCCAGGACCCCCCGGCCGATGCGGCGCTCGAACTCCCGGATAATCTCGGGCGGGAAGCCCTCGGGGTAGACCGGGAAGGGCCGGAGCAAGTGCACGCCCGCCAGCTCCCAGTGCCCGGTGGTGGTGTCTTTGCCGGGCGAGGCGATGGCGCAACGCCCGAAGCAGCCCAGGGGAGCAGGGGCGGGCGTCAGGCCCTCGAGGGGCCGGATGTTGGCCAGGCCCAGCCGGACGAGATGGGGGATCTGCAAGGGCCGGTAGCGGGCCAGATGGCCCAAGGTATCGCTGCCCGCGTCCCCGTAGTCGGCGGCGTCGGGCAGCTCCCCGATGCCCAGGCTGTCCAATACCACCAGCAACACCCGGGCGAAAGCGGGCGCGGCCATCTCAGGGCTTGGCGGAGTCAGCGGCGCGGAAGGCTTCCGCCAGGCGAGCGGCTCGCTCCCGGGCCATGTGCAGGTAGGCTTCGTTGCCGGCGATGCGCTCGAGCAGCTTGAGGAATTGCTGCGGCGCCACCAGGCGCTTGCGATCGTAAGCGGCTTCCAATTCGAGCACCGCCTGATTGACGCCCAGCCGGTCATGCCTGGCGGCGCGCTCCAGCTTGATGAGGAGCTGCTCGGACTCGGCGATGCGCTCGAACCAGTCCCAGAGCAGGCGGGCGTCGGGGTCCGTCGAGTAGTTGAACTGGGCCTGGCGGCGCAGCGAGCCGCGCTCGTAGCGGAAGGTCTTGGTTCCCGTGAAAGCCACCTTGAGCTTGGCTTCCAGGGGGCGCTGGAAGTAATCCAGTTTTTCGGCCAGGGCGAAGATCTCCCGCGTCTCGGCCTCACTCAACTGAAAGGCCACGGGGCTGTCGTCGTCCGGGGCCTCGCGGTATTCGCCCCGCCCGCTCTGCTCCAGGGTGATGGCGACGAAAGCAGGAGTGCTGCCGGGGAACTCCTTCGAGTAGACGATGCGGGCCGGATCCTCGGCGGCGGGCGCCAGCAGGGCGGCCAGCAGCCAGAGGAGGCTCATGCGGGCCGCTCCGGGGCCGCTCCGGGGCGCCGGGTGGCGTGGCAGATGGCCACCGCCAGGGCGTCGGCGGCGTCTTCGGATTCGGGCGCCTCGGGCAACCCCAGCAGCGAGCGCACCATCATCTTCACTTGGTCTTTCTGCGCCCTGCCGTAGCCCACCACGCTGGTTTTCACCTGGAGAGCCGAATACTCGCCCACCGGCAGCCCGGCTTCGGCCGCGCTCAGCAGCGCCACGCCGCGCACTTGCGCCAGCCGCAAGGCGGTCTTGGAATTCTTGGCGCAAAACACCTCCTCGATGGCTGCGGCCTCGGGCGCGTGGTCGGCGATGACGCGGCGCAATCCGGCCGCGATCTCCCGCAGCCGCCGGCTCAAAGGCAGCCGCGGATCGGTGCGGATCACCCCGGCGGCCACCATGCGGTGGCGCCGCCCGTCGCTCTCAATGACCCCGTAGCCGGTGCGTTCGGCCCCGCAATCAATGCCCAGAATGCGCATGAAGGGCGGCGCCCGGCTAGGCTTGCGCCAGCGCCTCCATCACCTTTTCGTCAATGTCGTAGTTGGCGTAGACGTTCTGCACGTCGTCGTGCTCTTCCAATGCTTCGCTCAACTTGAGCATTTGCTGGGCTTCCTTGCCCTCGAGCCGCACGGTGGTGATGGGGATCATGGCCACTTGGGCGGAGACGGTTTCGATGCCGGCGCTCTGTAGGGCGTTCAGGATGGCCTCGTGGGCTTCGGGCGGTGCGACCACCTCCCAGTGCACGCCGTCGTTGCGCAGGTCTTCGGCCCCGGCGTCCAGCACCACAGCCATCAACTCCTCCTCGCCGACTTTCTCCTGCGCGATCAGAACCTGGCTCTTGCGCTCGAACAGGCGCGAGACGCTGCCTTGCTCTCCCAGCTTGCCGCCGTGTTTGGAGAAAATATGCCGGATCTCGCTCACCGTGCGGTTGCGGTTGTCGGTGGCCGCCTGGACCAGCAAGGCTGCTCCGCCCGGGCCGTAGCCCTCGAAAATGACCTCTTCGAACTGGCCACCCTCCAGTTCGCCGGTGCCCCGGAGGATGGCGCGGCGAATGTTGTCGGCGGGCATGCTGACCGCTTTGGCCGCCAGGACGGCCGTGCGCAAGCGGGGGTTGGAATCCGGGTCGCCGCCGCTGCGGGCCGCGATGGTGATTTCCTTGATGATGCGCGTGAACAGCCTGCCGCGCTTGGCGTCCTGGGCGGCCTTCTTATGCTTGATGGTCGCCCACTTGGAATGCCCTGACATGAGAACCTCTCCAGCCGAAGCAGGCGGGTCGAATCAGCAACCCACTCACCGAGGATAGCAGAACCGCCCTGCTATCTCAAGGCCAATGAGTTCAAGGGGCTGCGGGGCGCAAGGGCGCCCGGCGGGCCGGCGCCCGGCCCACCCTCCCCTGCGGTCTAGTACTACAAGGCGCTAGCCCGGCGGCGACTTCGGACGTATACTCGGGGTAGGTCCGCGATCAGGCGGCCGAAGCGTCAGGCCGGCGGAGGGAACCGTGGCCAGAAGCCCTGACGGTTACCGTTTCAGGCGGGACTACGTCTGGTGGGTGCTGGGCGCCGCGCTGGGACTGTGGACGCTGTGGAGTCCGGACCTGCTGCGCCCCCTGGTGGATCGCCAGTTTCAGAATTACTTCGTTCTGGGGGGCTTGTTTGTGGGCGGGGTGACCCTGGGCTTTTTCAAGCCGGACCGGCCTTGGCGCTGGGCCGTAGCCAGCATCCTGCTGCTGCCGCCGGCCGATCTGACCTGGCTGATCCGCAACCCGCAATTCACGGCTTTGGAGGTGGGGCACGTCGTGCGGCACCTGAGCACTCAGGCGCCTTCTTACCTGGTCCACGCCTTGCCGGTGCTGGTGGGGGCCTACTTGGGATCGTTCCTGTCGGCGGGAGCCGAGCTGTACTGAGCCGGCCGGGTCGCCGGCGCCGGTCACAGGCCCGGCTCCATGGGCAAGGCCAGGGGCGGCTCGCGCAGGAAATCCAGCCGTGACATTTCCTGGACCGCTTCGCGCACCGCCTGTTCGGTCGTCGGCTCCAGGGTGATGACGAAGGGCAGGTCGTGTTTGCTCTCGCAGGGGAGCTGCAAGACCGCCTCCAGGCTGATGTTCTTGGCGGCCAGGATGCCGGCCAGCGCGGCGATGATGCCCGGGCGGTCCGCGACCCGGAAGCGCAGGTAGTAGGCCCGCTTCTGCTGGGTGATGGGGATGGGCTGGTACTGGCCGAGGCGTTCGTGGGCGAAGGGCGAGACGCGCTCCGGGCTGCCGTAGCGGATCTCGCGAGCCACCCGCATCAGGTCGCTGACCACGGCCACGCCGGTGGGCCGGGGCCCGGCGCCCCGGCCGTAATAGAACGTGTCCTCGCCGTAGAGTCCCCGGACCCAGACGGCGTTATAGGCCGAGCGGACGCCGGCCAGGATCGTGGTTTGAGGGACCAGCGCGGGGCGGACCGACAGCAGCAGGCCCTCGGGGGTCTGGCGGGCCATGGCGAGCAGCCGGATGGTGTGGCCCAGCGCATGAGCGTACTGAAAGTCTATGGGGGAAATGCGCCGGATACCCTCGGTGAAGATGTCCGAAGGCGTGATCTTTTCGCCGAACGCCAGAGCGGCCAGCAGGGCCAGCTTCGAGCGGGCATCCCAGCCGTCCACATCCGCGCTGGGGTCGGCCTCGGCGTAGCCCAGCCGCTGCGCCTCGGCCAGCACCTCCTGGAAGGGGGCTCCTCGCCGCTCGATCTCGGTGAGGATGTAATTGCTGGTGCCGTTCAGGATGCCATACAGCGCTACGATGCGATCCCCCGAGATCCCCTCGCGCAGCACGGCATGAATCGGGATGCCGCCCGCCACGCTGGCTTCCATGGCCAGGTTGATCCCGGCGGCGATGGCCTGCTCCCAGATCTCCGCCCCGGAAAGGGCCATCAGTTCCTTGTTGGCCGTCACTACGGATTTCTTGTGGGCGATGGCGGCCAGGATGATCTCCCGGGCGGTGGTGGTGCCGCCCACCAGCTCGGCGACGATATCTACCTCCGGATGACTGACCACTCGGCGCCAGTCGGTGGTCCGCTCGAGCGGCCCCAGGGCGGCGGGCAGTTCCTTGTCGGCGATTTTCAAATCGCAAACCGCCCGCACCTCGAGCGGGAACCCCAGTTTCTGGGCGATCTGCGGGCCGTTCTCGGCCAGGATGGCAAGCGTGCCGCCGCCCACGTTGCCCACGCCCACGATGCCTACTCGGACCGCTTGCATGACCTCCTATTGTAGCCGCCGGCGCCGCGCCTGATCGCGCTTAGGGGCGCTGCACCAGCCGCCGCAGCGCCTCGCGCACTTGCTTCAGCCCGGGAAAAGCGCGCTCGGCGGCCCGGAATTCCCGGGTGTGCACGCGGCGGCGGCCGCCCCGCGATTGGGCCGGGAAGCGCAGGTGCAGCATTTCGTGGAACAGGATGAACTCCAGCACCGGCCGGGGGACGCGCGGGCTGTCCAGCAGCTTGCTGAGGACGATCGCGTTATGGGAAGGATCCCAGTGGCCCAAGGCGCTGCGCGAGGCCCGGCGGCTCCAGCCCAGCAGCGGGCGCGCCAGCAGGCCCCCGAAAAAGCGCCCGTTGAGATCTTCGAACACCTCTTCCAGGTTGTAGCAAGCCCCTTGCGGCCCGGAAACGAACTTCCGTCCCCGCATCTGGCGGACCAGGTGGATGCTGCGTTGCATGTCGCGCCGGTTCAGATAGGACCGGTAGCGCAGGGCGTAGCGGCGCGGCACCGGCCGGTGGAGCAGCTTGCCGAGCAAGATGTGAAAGAGGGCCTCCAGCACCGGCGCGGGCGCCGCCTCCAGCAAGTCGCTAATGCGCAGCTCGAGCCGGCCGTCCTGGAAGCGCGCCGAGCTGTCCGGATTGGCGTAGGGGCGGAAGCGGATGCGGATCTCCGGCAGCGGGGTGCGGGGCTTCAGGCCGCGGAACACCCGGGCGCAAATCGCCTCCGGCGTCTCGGCGGGCTGGGCGCTCTCGACTTGCATCTCCGCTTGAATCTAACATAGGAGGTTTGGGCCCTCGGCTGCGCCGAAGGCGCGAGCCTGCGCGGGCGCGGCCGGCCCGAACGGAGGAAGGTCTTGCTGAAGCGAGCCAAGATCAGCGCCCTGGGCTGTTACGTACCCCCGCGCGTGTTGACCAACTTCGAACTGGAAGCCATGGTGGACACCAGCAACGAGTGGATCCTGGAACGCACCGGGATTCGTGAGCGGAGGATCGCCGATCCCGAGGTGGCCACTTCGGACCTGGCGGTGGAGGCCGCCCGGGCCGCCCTGGCTCAGCGGGGAATCCAGGCCGCCGAGCTGGACGCCATCCTGGTTTGTACGGTCACGCCCGACATGATGTTCCCCTCGACCGCCTGCCTGGTGCAAGACCGCATCGGCGCCAAGGGCGCGTGGGGCTTCGATTTAATCGCCGCTTGTTCGAGCTTCCTTTACGGGCTGACCACGGCCGCTCATCTGGTCGGGGCGGGCTCGCACCGCAAGGTCCTGGTGATCGGGGCCGACACTATGTCGCGCATCGTGGATTACACCGATCGGGCCACCTGCGTGCTCTTCGGTGACGGCGCCGGCGCCATGCTGGTCGAGCCGGCCGAGGACGACACGGTGGGTTTCATGGACTTCCTGAACGAAATTGACGGTTCGGGCGGCGATTATTTGAAGATGCCCGCCGGGGGCAGCCGCCTGCCGGCCTCTCACGAGACGGTCGAGAAGCGCTTGCACTACGTGCACCAGGAGGGCCAGCAGGTCTTCAAATTCGCCGTGCGGCGGATGTACGAGGTTTGCCGCGACCTGATGAAGCGCAACCGCCTGGAGCCGCGCGACATCGGCCTGTTGATCCCCCACCAGGCCAACGCCCGGATCATCACGGCCACCGCCGAGCGGCTGGGATTGAGCCCCGAGCAGGTCGTGCTGAACATTGACCGCTACGGCAACACGACCTCGGGCACCATCCCCCTGGCCACCCAGGACGCCGTGCAGGAGGGCCGGCTGAAGAAGGGCGACGTAGTGCTGTTCGCCGCCGTCGGGGCGGGCTACACGGTGGGCGCCAGCCTGTGGCGGTGGGCGTACTAGCCCCCCAGGGATCCCAAGCCCGCCGGCCGGTGCACGATCATCGGCGCGCGAACGCCGCCCTCCTGCCGAGCCCGTCTTCCACCATCAGAAAACGGATTTTAGAGCGAACCGGATGCGGCGCGGTTCGCCCGCCGAGCGGATCTGCCCGGCTTGAGGCGGATTCACGGCGGAAGCAGGCAGCCCGGGTGAAGCGGGTCGTCCCGCGACGGTTGTCGTCCCCAAGGTCAGGAAGGCCCTTGATGCCCGGCTTCGCATTGAAGTTCTCTTTCCAGGGAACATCCGGCAGCGATTCGATGCGGGTAACGCCGAAGCGGAGCTCGTTATTGACAGCGGGTCCCCGGCATCGTCCCGAACGGGTCCTGGCGGCAGGGAGGTTTGCCGCGGCCGACGGCGAAGAAGTTCGTCCCGTCCAGCCTCTCGTTGCGCAGAAACTCGTAGAGGCTGCCGTGGAACTCGTTGCTGCCGGACTTGGTCTGCACGATCACGGTTGCGCCCATGCGGAAACCGTATTCGGCGGAGTTGTTGTTGGCGACCACCTTGAATTCGGCGACGGCGTCCGTGGAGGGGGTGACGGCCTGGGCTTGGAAGCCGAGTTGACCGCCGGAGGCGCGCGAGCGGAGGCGAAAGTCCACGGCCACCGTCCGGCTAACGTTGAGCACGAGGTTTTCCCTTTTGGCCACCGCGAACCCTTCCTTGCTCGCTTCCACCCGATAAGTTCCGGGGATCAGAAACGGCACGGAATACAAGCCGCTTTCGTTTGTCACGGTGTTCACCGCCACGCCGGTGGCGAGGTTAGTAACCGCGATCTTGGCCCCGGGAACGGCCGCGTTGCTTTCATCGGTGACCATCCCCTGTCCCGGCGCCTGCCGAGCCAGAACAGGCGGCGCCCCGGAGACGAGGGCCGCCCTTCGCGCTACCAGTTCACGTCAATGTGCGGCAGGCGCCGGGGCGGGTCCGCGGTGGCAGCGTAAAGCTGAAGCAGCGCGTACGCCAGATCGTCGGCGCCCGTGATCGCTTCGTAATGGTTGGCCGAGCCGTCGGCCCGGAACAGGCCGTTTTTCGGGAAGACCTCCAGCGCCATGTCCGCCGTCGCGTGCGCGAATTCCAGATAGCGGCGGCGCTTGCCGGCTTCGATGGCAGGCTCCAGCGCCAGCGCCGTCATCAGCGAAATCACCTGGCCGGCGGCGCGCGGCCACAAATCGGCTCGCTCGCGCGGCAGGCCTTCGGCCAGATAGCGATCGGCGGCTCGCTCCGCGGCTTCGAGAAAGCGCACGTCGCTGGTCTGCAAGTAACGGGTGTAATCGAGCAGGGCGCGGCCGGAATAGCCCGCGCTCCCGTAGGCCATGTTCCACAGCGGGCTGAGCGTGGCGCTCTCCGTGCGCCGGCCGCCTGTGGTCACAAGGCGCCGTCCTTGCGGGGAAGCCGGCGGCGGTTGCTTGTCGGCGGGCGCAGGCGCAGGCTTCGGCGAAGAACTGGCCGACAGCCTCTCGGTGGCGGGTTCGGCGAAGGCCCGCTCGTCGAGTTCGCGCGCCAGGCGCCGCCACCTTTCGGTGCGCGAGGGAACCAGGGCCGCGGCGTCCCAAAGCAGCGCGCGCAGTGTGGGATCGGCGGATCGCTCGGGTCGCCACGCGCCGGGTTCGATGAGCAGGCTCACCGGCTGCGGGCGCAGGCTCGTGCGGCTCTCGATGAGCGCTTCGGCGCGCTCGATGTACTTGGGATCGCGCGTTTCCGCATAGGCGTGCGCGTACGCCCAGATGTAGAAGCCGGCATGACGCGGGTAGGCTGCGCCCGTGTCGGGGCCGTAGGCCGAAATGCGTGCGTGGCGGCTGTAGTCGCCCACGCGCTTGTTGCCGATCTGCGCCATCCACAGCGCATCGGCAAAGCGCAGCGCGCGCCACGGATCTATGGCGTACAGTTCGGGCCAGAAGGGAAAGCGCCGGTAGACCTCGTAAGTGTCTGCGTAACCCCGCTCGTGCAGGAAATCCCAACTGGCGTGCTCGCCCGAATACATCAAGCCGGTCACCGGGCTCTGGCAGTTGAGCAGCCAGAAGCGCAGGCAGGCGCCGGCGTGCCGGGCGTAGCGCGGCTCGCCGGTCAGCTCGCTGAATTCGTACAGGGCGCGCAGCAGCATGATGTCGTGCTCGAGGTTGTTGCCCACCGGCGCGCGGTCGCCCGCGCGCACGCCTACGGGCGGGTCGGGAATGCCGTGGCCGATGGAGGGGATCTGGGGACGCGGCTGGAAGAACTCCTCAGGGAGCGAGGTGACGGGCAGCGAAAGTGTGTCCAGGTCGAGCAGGGCGGCAAACAGCGGCGAGTGCACCGGACCGTAGCGGTCCGTGCCGCGCTCGATCATGGTGTCCAGAAAGGCGCGCACCGTCTTGAGGTAGACCTCGCGCGGGGCGGCGCAAGCGGTGCTGAGGGCAGCGATTGCAAATAGGAATCGAAGGGCCATCGCCGGCCATCGTAGCAACAAAAAAAGCGGCCGGCGCGGGAAGCGCCGGCCGCGCGAGGCCGGAGAGGCGAGGGTTACTGCTTGGGAAGAATAACCTTGTCAATGACGTGAATGACGCCGTTGGAGGCCTCGATATCGGCCTTGATCACGTTGGCGTCATCCACCTGAACCTTGCCCGCTCGCGCCCGGATGCGCACGCTCTGGTTGTTGAGAGTTTTCGCCGAGCGCAGTTTGACGACTTCCGAAGACGTGACGCGTCCCGACACCACGTGATAGGTCAGGATGCTGCGCAGCTTGTCGCGGTTTTCCGGCTTGAGCAGGTCTTCCAGGGTCCCTGCCGGCAGGCGGCTGAAGGCCTCGTCCGTGGGAGCGAAGACGGTGAACGGCCCGGGCCCCTTGAGGGCGTCCACCAGGCCGGCGGCCTGGAGGGCCTTGGCCAGGGTGTTGAACTGACCGGCGGCCAGGGCGGTCTCGACGATATCGGCGCCGCGGGCGGCCGGGGTGATGATCATGGTTGCGAGCGCCAGCGCGACGCCCGCCAGGGAGATTCGGTTCATGGTTGTTGCCTCCTTGGTGTGAAGCCCCGATTGGCTTACGGTCCCAGTGTACAGCTTTTGTCCATGTCATGTCAAGTACCGTCCACAAAAAATCTGGACAAAATATCGCCAATCGGGTAAACTGTTGAAAAGGAATGCCCGAACTCTACAAGATGTCCGCAATCGTTCGGATTACCGGCTTCAAGCCCAGCCTGCTGCGGGCCTGGGAGCGGCGCTACGGCCTGCTGAAACCGGAACGCGGCAAAGGTGGACAAAGGTTGTACACCAACGAGGACCTCCGCCTCCTCCGCCGCATCCGCCAACTGCTGGCCGAGGGCCGCTCGATCGGCGAGGCCGCGTTGATGGGGCGCCGCGAACTGCTGCGCACGGCGCCGCCCGACGAGCTGCCGGCGGCAGTCGAAGCCGAGCCGGAGCTGGCCGGCCACCGCGAGGCGGTCCTCTACGCCGTGCTGGCCGTGGACGCCGCCGCGCTGCGCCGGCTGCTGGATGAAAGCTTCGCGCGCTGGTCGCCCGAGCGCGTGGTGGAGGGAATCCTGGCGCCGGTCGCCTGGCGCGTCGGGGAACTGTGGAGACAAGGGCGAGGCAGCGTGGCGAGCGAACATTTGGCTACGGAAATGTTTTCCTTGCGCCTGCGCGCCCTGCTCGAGGCCGCCGCCCCGGCGGCGGCTGCTCCCCTGGCGGTCGCCGCCTGCTTTCCCGAGGAACGCCACGAGCTCGGCCTGATGGTGGTCGGCTACCAGCTCGCCCGCCTCGGCCGGCGCGTCGTTCACCTCGGGCCGGCCATGCCTTTCGAGGAGCTCGACAAGGCCCTGCACGCTCTGCACCCCGCCGCGCTGGTGCTCTCGGTCACGCTGCCCGAGCTTTACCGCAAGCATCGCGAAGGGTTGCTGGCGATCCTGCGCCGCCACCGCGGGCGGCTGCAATGCGTGGTGGGCGGCCAGGGCGTTCCCGAGCAGGACGAGGAGCCGGCGGCGCTGGGAGCGGCGTTGTGGCCGGCGTCGCGGCCCTTGTCCGAGCTGGCCAACCTGGTGGCCGGCTGATCCGCCTTCCTCGCCGGATCAGGCCGGTTGACCAGAGAGGACGTAGTGCCGCCGGCCGCCAGCGGGGGGCAGTTGACAGCGGGGGCGGCGGATGGTATAGACTGGCCGTACCCGGCAGGGCGGGGAAGGAGGCTGGTCCTGCCGGGTATATCTGATCTGGAGCGTGATATGCAACATCGCTTTGCCTGGGCCGCCCTGCTGGTGGCGGCTGTCACTCGACTAGCTCCGGCGCAGGAGACGCGGGCCACCCTCAGCGGCACCGTCCTGGATCAGTCCGGCGCGGTGATCGTAGGGGCCAACCTGAAGCTGGTCAACAAGGACACCGGGGTGGCGCTGACCGCCACCAGCAACGAGAGCGGCTATTACCGCTTTCTGTTCGTCAACCCGGGAACCTACCGGCTGACGGCCGAGCAGGCCGGCTTTCGCACTTTCGTTCGCGACAACCTGGTGCTCAGCGTTTCACAGGCGGCGGTGGTGGACGTCACCCTGGTGCTCGGTCAAGCCAGCGAGAGCATCACGGTGACCAGCGAAGCGCCCTTGCTGGAAGCCGAACGGGCGGACCGAGGACTGGTGGTGAACAACAAAACCGTGGTGGACATGCCCTTGAACATTCGCAATCCCATCATGCTGGCCGCGCTGTCTCCGGGCATCATCCACACCTCGGGCACGCAGCACCTGAACCCCTTCTCCAACAGCGGCATCTCCTCCTGGGCGATCAACGGCGGGCGGGCGGCCAACAACGAATTCCTGCTGGACGGCGCGCCCAATAATACGCTCTACAACCGCACCAACAACATCGCCTATGTGCCCTCGGTGGACGCGGTCGAGGAGTTCAAGGTGATGTCGAACACTTACGACGCGCAGTACGGGCGCACCGGCGGCGGCGTGGTGAACGTCTCCATCCGCAGCGGCGCCAATCAATTCCACGGGTCGGCCTACGAGTTTCTCAAGCGCACCTGGCTGAACGCCAACACCTTCGCCAACAACGCCAAGAAGGCGCCCCGGCAAGGCAATGCGCTGGACCAGTACGGCTTCACCCTGGGCGGTCCGGTGTGGCTGCCCAAACTCTACAAGGGCCAAGAGCGCACCTTCTTTTTCTTCGCCTTCGAGAAATATCGGGAGAACACGTACTACCCCAGCGAATCCATCTCCTCGGTTCCCACCGTCTTGCAGCGGCAAGGCGATTTCTCCCGCACCTTCGACAACGCCGGCCGTCTGCTGGTGATCTACGACCCGCTCACCGGCCGGCTGGAGAACAATCGCTGGGTCCGCTCGCCCTTTCCCAACAACCGGATCCCGGCGGAGCGCATCAATCCGGTGGCCGCCAACATCGCCAAACAATACCCCGAGCCGAACACCACGACGCCCGGCTCGGTGGACTGGCAGAACAACTTCTTCCTGAACCCGAACACCGGCCGCTTCGATTTCATCAACCTGACGGCCCGCCTGGACCACTACTTTTCGACCCGGCAGCGCGTCTACGGGCGCTGGTCCTGGAGCGACTTCACGCAGCTTCGCTTGACCAACGGCATTCCGGGCGTGGCCGGCAACTACCGCAACGGCGGCAAGTTCGCCAACGGGGGCGTGCTGGACTCCATCACCACCCTCAGCCCGCGCACGGTGCTGAACCTGCGGGCGGCGCTCAACCGCTGGGAAGAGGCGCTGGGGCCTTACGCCAACCAGGGCTTCACCAGCGCCAAACTCGGCTGGCCCCAGGCCCTGGTGGCCCAGTTCCCCCGCCCGGATCTTTTCCCGCTCATCAGCATTGACGGGGCGCGCTCGCTGGGCATGAGCTCGGGCAATCTTACTTTCGAGCCCACCACGACCCTTTCCTTGCAGCCCAACCTGGCCCACATGCGCTCCCGCCACGCCCTCAAGGCCGGGCTGGATTTCCGCGTCTCCCGCTACACGCAAGTGCGTCCGGGCGCGGGCGGCGGAACGTTCAGTTTCAACCGGGCCTTCACGCGGGCCGACTACCTGGTCCAGGACGCCGTTTCCGGCGTGGGCATGGCCTCCTTCTTGCTGGGTTACCCGGCCTCCGGCTCGATCACCAAAGTCGCCGAACCCTTCTGGCAGTGGGTCTACTACGCTCCCTGGATCCAGGACGACATCAAGGTCACCCGGCGCTTGACGGTCAATCTCGGCCTGCGCTGGGACGTGAACCTGCCGGCCACCGAGCGCTACGACCAGATCAACCGCGGCTTCTTCGCCGAACAGGTGAACCCCATCTCCGAACGCATTGATCAGCGGGCTTTCCCCGGGTTCGTGGTGAAAGGAGGGATCGGGTTTGCGGGCCGGAACGGCTTGCCCCGTTCGCCCGTGGACGCCGATTGGAACAACCTTCAGCCTCGCGCCGGCGCCGCCTTCGCGCTCAATGAGAAGACCGTGATCCGCGGCGGCTGGGGAATCTTCTACCTGAACCCGGTGATCACCGGCAACCTGAACGGCTTCAGCCAGTCCACCCCGTTCGTCTCCTCGCTGGATGCCGGGCGCACGCCGGCGACGACCCTGTCCAGCCCCTTCCCCTCCGGCATCCAGTCCCCTCCGGGCGCCTCGCTGGGCCTGATGACGTTCCTGGGCCAGGGCCCCACCTTCACCGAGCCGCTCTCCCGGACCCCGTACGTGCACCAGTTCTCCTTTTCCATTCAGCGCCAGTTGCCTTTGAGCATCTTGCTCGAGGCCGCCTATGTGGGCTCGCGCTCGATGCAGCAACTGACCAACAAAGGCGTCAACGAGATCCCGGTCGAAGCGCTGAACCGGGGCAACCCCTCCTTGGGCGGCGACCCGAACTACCTGAATCAATCCGTCCCCAATCCCTTCGCCGGCCTGCTGCCCGGCACGGGACTCAACGGCGCCACCGTCCCCCGCCAGCAGTTGCTCCGGCCCTTCCCGCAGTTCACCAGCTTCAACGTCGAGGCGCTGAACACCGGGCGCATCTGGTACAACTCCCTGCAAGTCAGCGCCACCAAGCGCTATTCCAAGGGTCTGTTCTTTACCACCACCTATACGTTGTCGAAAAATATCGAAGCCATTGACTATCTCAACGCGCAGGACGCCGCGCCCACGCGCAGCCTCACCGATTGGGACCGCACCCACCGCTGGGTGATCGCGCCCAGCTACGAGCTGCCCTTCGGCAAAGGGCGGCGCTGGCTGGCCGCCGCTCCCGCTCCGCTCGAGCGCCTGGTGGGCGGCTGGCAGTTCGTTCTCTCCACCGTCCTCCAGTCGGGCGATCCCATGTCCATTCCGGGCAACGTCTACCTGCTGCGCGATCCCCGCCTCCCCAACCCTACCTGGGACCGGCTGTTCAACACCGGGGTGGTGGACGTCAACGGCGCCGTGCGCAACGTCTTGCCCGGCGAGCAGCCCGCTTTCGCCGTGCGCCCGCCCTTCTCCCTGCGCACCACCCCCATTCGCTACGGCAACCTGCGCAATCAGTGGGCCAACACGGTGGACATGTCGCTCATCAAGAACACGCGGCTGCGCGAGGGATGGAATCTCCAGTTCCGCGTGGACGCCTTCAACGCCTTCAATACGCCGGTGTTTTCCTCCGACCCCAACCTCGATCCGACCTCGCCCAATTTCGGCAAGATCTTCCGCGACAACGGACAGAGCAATTTCCCGCGCAACGTCCAGTTGGGCATGCGCCTGGTATTCTGAGGTCGTTCGGAATGCAAGCAGGCTGGCGGCGGCTCGCCCAGCCCCGCACGGAAAAGGAGACTGTGCTATGAAAGTGGCTCGAAGAGCTTTTTTGCAGGCCGGCCTGGCCTCGGCCGCCCCCGCGGTTCAACCTCCCGCCGGCACGGCGAAGAAGATGATCGGCATCCAGGTGGGCGCCGTCTCTTTTCTGGACGAGGGCGTCCCTCAGGTGCTCGACATCTTTCAGGAGAAGGGGCGCATCAACACGCTGTTCGTCGCTACCTTCACCTACGGGCGGGGCATCGCGGGACGCCAGGTGCCCGGCCAGCCCCTGCCCGATCACGGCAAGCAGGAATACGACACCGACTTCCGCGGCGGCTGCTACACCCGGCTCCATCCGGAGTTCTACAAGGACACGGTCCTCAAGGACGTGCGCGCGCGCGATCACGGCGATTACGACGTTTTGGAGGCCGTCCTGCCCGAAGCCCGGCGCCGCGGCCTGAAGACCATCTGTTGGTACGAGGACGTCTGGCGCAACGACGTGCCCAACATCGAGAAGGTCCAGGAGATTGACCTCTACGGGCGGCGCGCCGGCCGCACCTGCATGAACCATCCCGACCACCGCGCGTTTCTGGCCGGCCTGGCCGAGGACTGGACGCGCAGCTACGAGATTGACGGCGTCATGTGGGGCTCGGAGCGGCACGGGGCCCTCGGCGTCGCCCTGGGCTCGAGCCACGGCGGGCGCGGCAGCGATCCCTCGCGCGTCGGATGCTTCTGCCCCCACTGCGAGAAGAAGGCCCGGGAGCGCGGCATCTCGGTGGAGCGCGCCAAGCAAGGTTTCCGCGCCCTCGAGCAGTACGTGCGCGCGGCGCGCGCCGGCCGCCGCCCCGTAGACGGCCACTTCGTCGAGTTCCTCCGCCTGCTCATGCGCTATCCGGAAATCCTGGCCTGGGAACAGCTCTGGCACGACAGCCTGCGCGAGTGCTACGCCCTGATCTACCAGCGCGTCAAGGCGGCCAAACCGCACGTCCAGGTGGGCTGGCACATCTGGCACAACAACTCTTTCAGCCCCTTCTATCGCGCCCAGCAGGACCTGCGCGAGCTGGCCCCCTGCTCGGATTTCCTGAAGATGGTCATGTATCACAACTGCGCCGGTGAGCGGATGGCCACCTACATTGACAGCGTGCAGCAGCACGTCTTCGGCGACCTTTCCAAAGAAGAGGCGCTGGCCTTCCATTACAAGACGCTGAACTTCGCCGAACGCGGGCTGGAGCAGATCCCCTTCACGGGCTTTTCCGCCGACTACGTCTACCGTGAGGCCCGGCGCGCCGTGGAGGGCGCCGCCGGCGCCCGGATCCAGATCTGGGCCGGCATTGACATTGACATTCCCACCCAACTGAATCATTCCCGCTCCACGCCTCCGGGGACGAAGGCGGCCGTGCTGGCGGCGCTCAAAGCCGGCGTCCACGGCGTGCTGCTGTCGCGGAAATACTCCGAGATGAGGCTGGCCAATCTGGCCGCCGCCGGCGAGGCGGTGCGCGAATTCGGCGCCTGAAAGGACCTGTCCATGCAGCGCACGCCAGGCCAGGGCCCCACCCGGCGGGAGGCGCTCTTGGCCCCCACCCTGCTCGCCGGGGCGCGGCCGGCGGCGGCCGCTCCGGCACAACCCTGGTACCGCCGCGTCTTCCGCTGGGGACAGACCAACATCACCGAGAAGGACCCCGAGCGCTATGACATTGACTGGTGGCGCCGCTACTGGAAGCGCACCGAGACCCAGGCGGTGATCATCAACGCCGGCGGCATCGTCGCCTACTATCCCAGCAAATTCCCTCTGCACTATCGGGCCCAGTTCCTCCGGGGCCGCGATCTGTTCGGCGAGCTCACGCAAGCCGCCCACAAGGACGGCCTCTACGTGATGGCGCGCATGGATTCCAACCGCGCCGCCGAGGAGTTCTTCCAGGCCCACCCGGACTGGTTCGCCCGCGACCGCCAGGGAAGACCCTACCGCGCCGCCGACCGCTACATCGCCTGCATCCAAAGCGGCTACTACGAGGAGTACCTGCCCGCCGTGCTCGAAGAGATCATCGAGCGCTCCCATCCCGACGGTTTCACCGACAACAGTTGGGCCGGCCTGGGCCGCGAAGCCATCTGCTACTGCGACAACTGCCGGCGCAAGTTCCAGGCCCAGACCGGCCGGGAGCTGCCCCAGGCGGCCGACTGGGACGATCCCGCCTACCGCCGGTGGATCCTCTGGAGCTACGCCCGGCGGATCGAAATCTGGGAGCTGAATAACCGCACCACCCGCAAGGCGGGCGGACGCGATTGCATCTGGTCGGGCATGATGAGCGGCTCGGTGAGCGCCCTGGCGCGCTCCTTCCGCGATCTGCGCGAGATCTGCAAGCGCGCCGAGATCCTCTTTCTCGATCATCAGCGCCGCGACAACGACACCGGCTTCCAGCAGAACGGCGACACGGGCAAGCGCGTCCATGAGTTGCTCGGCTGGGACAAACCGGCGCCGGAAAGCATGGCCATGTATCAGTCCGGCCCCGGCTACTACCGGGTGGCCAGCAAGGTCCCGGCGGAAGCCCGCCTGTGGATGATCGCCGGACTGGCCGGCGGCATCCAGCCCTGGTGGCACCACGTGGGCGCTTACCACGAGGACCGGCGGATGTACCGGACCGCAGAGCCGGTGATGAAGTGGGCCCGGGAAAACGAGGCTTATCTGAACGACCGCACACCCCTGGCCGCCGTGGGCCTGGTCTGGTCCCAGCGCAACACGGATTTCTTCGGGCGGGAGGAGGCCGCCGAGCGCGTGGACGCCCCCTACACCGGCTTCATGCACGCCCTGGTGCGAGCCCGCATCCCCTATCTGCCCGTGCACGCCGACGAGCTGGCGGAGGCCGGCGAGCGTTTCGCCTTGCTGATTCTGCCCAACCTCGGCGCCCTTTCCGATCCCCAGTGCGCCGCCATCCGCCGCTTCGTGCGTGCGGGCGGCTCGCTGGTGGCCACGGGCGTGACTTCGCTCTATGACGAGTGGGGCGATCCGCGCAGCGATTACGCACTGGCCGATCTGTTCGGGGCGCACTGGACGGGCCAAGCGCCCCGCCTGCCTGCCTCCGCGCGGGGCCCGCAGCGGCGCCCCCGGGACCCCTTTTCGCCCGACGCTCACACCTACCTGCGCCTCCATCCGGAGTGGCGCGCCAAGGTGGACGGCCCCCGCGCCGGCGACGAGCCCGAGCCGCGCGGCCAGCGCCATCCGGTCTTGCGCGGTTTCGAACAGACCGATCTGATCCCTTACGGCGGCATGCTCTCGCCCCTGCGGCTCGAGCCCGGCCTGAGCGTTCCGCTCACCTTCGTCCCTCCCTTCCCTACCTATCCGCCGGAAACCGCCTGGATGCGCACGCCTCGCACGGACATCCCGGGCTTGGTGCTGCACGAGCCCGGGCGCTCGAAAATCGCCTTTCTGCCCGCCGATCTCGACCGGCGCTACGCCCTCGAGCATCTGCCCGACCACGGCGACCTGCTGGCCAACCTGGTCCGCTGGGCGGCGGGAGAATCCATCCCCCTGTCGGTCGAGGGACCGGGCCTGCTGGACTGCCATCTCTACCGCCAGGGCGGGCGGCTGATCCTGCACGTGGTCAACCTGACCAGCGCGGGCACTTGGCGCGCTCCCGTCGAGGAATTCATTCCGGTGGGTCCCCTCCGCGTCTGGATCGCGCTGCCCCGGGGGATTGCGCCCCGCCGCGCCGAGTTTCGCGTCCGGCAGGGCCCCGCCCCGTTTTCAGTGCGGCAGGGGCGCGCCGTGATCGAGCTTCCCTCCGTTCTGGACCACGAGATGGTGATTCTGGAGTAGCCGCGCGGGGGCCGGCTGGGATCGGCCGCCGGCCGCCTTCGCCCCAAGACCTGCTCAGGAGACTCCGGCGGCGCCCTTGCGCCGGCGATGATGCCGGTGCACGAAGATCTCGCCCAGGCCCCAGACCATCAGGAAGACGAACAGGCAGCCGATCACCAGGTCAAAAACCGGCCGCCCGGCCAGGGCTTCCGGCGGGGGCGCCAGTCCGATGGCCAGCGCCAGGGCCACACTGAGAACATGCCAGTACCACCGGGCGTGAAACCAGTACAGCAACAGCAAGGCCAGGATCAACGAGGCGGCATAGGCCGAAAAGACGATGGTCGAGCTCACGGTCCCTCCCGACGAAACACCCATTTAACGCGATTGCCCAGGCGGAATTCAACCGCCTCGGCCGCGCGGGCGGAACGGCGCCGGCCGCCCGCGGTCTCTCTCGAGTAGAATATCCCTCTGTGCAAGCCAAAAGGATTGCAGTGTTGGGCGCCGGCAACATCGGCGCGGCGATGATCGGCGGGATCTTGAAAGGAGGGGTGGCCGACCGCGAGCACCTGATGGCCACCGAGCGCTCGGCGGAACGAGCCGAGGGAATCGCCCGGCGTTTCTCGATCCCCGTCCGGGTGGGCGCCAATCGCGAGGCGGCCCGGTGGGCCGAAGTCATCCTGCTGGCGGTCAAGCCCCTCACCGTCCCCCAGGTGCTCGAGGAGATCCGGGACGAGCTGCGTCCCGAGCAGATCCTGATCTCGCTGGCCGCCGCCGTGCCCATCGCGCTGATCGAGAAGCTCATTCAGAAGCGGCTGCCGATTTTCCGCGCCATGCCCAACATCCCGGTGGTGGTGGACGAAGGGGCCACGGCGGTGGCCGCCAACGGCGCGGTCACCGCTGAGCAGCGCCGCCTGGTGGAGAGCATCTTCCAGGCGGTGGGCTATGTGGTCTTCCTCGAGGAGGAGATGATGCATGCCGTCACCGCGCTCTCGGGCAGCGGGCCGGCTTACATCTACATGGTCATCGAGGCCTTGATTGACGGCGGCCTGAAGATGGGCCTCTCGCGCGACATCGCCACCCGCCTGACCGAGCAGACCGTGCTGGGGGCCGCCAAACTGGTCCGCGAGACCGGCTTGCATCCGGCCATCCTCAAGGACCAGGTCATCACCCCCGGCGGCGTCACCATCTCCGCCATCCACGAGCTGGAAAAGCACGGCCTGCGCTCGATGCTGATCTCCGCCATCGAGACCGCCACCCTGCAATCCCGGCGGCTGACCGATGCCCTGAGCGCCAAGGTTCTGAGCCCATCCCGATGACCCGCATCCTGGCCATTCACGCCCATCCCGACGACGTCGAAATCCTGGCCGGCGGCACCCTGGCCCTGCTGGCCGCCCGCGGCCACTCCATCACCATCGTGACCATGACTCCCGGCGACTGCGGCGCCACCGAATACTCAGCCGAGGAAATCGCCGAGATCCGCCGCCGCGAGGCGGCCGGCTCGGCCGCCCTGATCGGCGCGCTGTATCGCTGCGCCGAGTTTCGCGACCTGGCCATCTTCAACGATCACGACGCCCGCCGCCGCGTCACCGAGATCCTGCGCGAGTTTGCTCCCGAGCTGGTGCTGACCGCCTCGCCGGTGGATTATCTGTGCGATCACGAGATCACCAGCCTGCTGGTGCGCGACGCCTGCTTCGCCGCCCCGGCGCCCAACTACTCCACCGCTTCCCTGGATCCCAAGCCCCCCCTTCCCGCCATCCCCCATCTCTATTTCATGGATCCCGACGGCGGTGTGGACCGCGAGGGCAACCCCATCCTGCCGGATTTCGTGGTCAACGTCGAATCCACTTTCGAGACCAAGAAGCTGATGCTGGCCCAGCACCGCAGCCAGCGCGAGTGGCTGCTCAAGCATCACGGGGTGGACGACTACATGATCATGATGGAGGAGTGGACCCGCCAAGCCGGGCGGCAGGCCGGCCTGGCCTTGGGGGAAGGCTTCCGGCGCTACAAAGGCCACCCCTATCCGCAGACGCCCCTGCTGGAGGATCTGCTGGGGCCCGAGCTGGTGGTTCGGCTGCGCTGATCCCGCCGCTCGGCGCCGGGCCTTGCGCCGCGCTCAGTCCAGATCAATGTCGCGCTGCGGCAGAGGCGTTTCCGGACTCTCCCGGGCCTGCTTGAGCAGCTCTTCGAACTTGCGTTGCAAGACCTCGCCATGCCGCTTCTCAGCCTCGAAAGAGCGCTCGAACAGCTCCTCCCGCCGCGCCGCTTCGCCTTTCAGCCGCGCCAGCCCGGCCTCCAGACTCTCGACCGTGCGCGGCTTCTCCGGTGCCCGGTGCGAAATGACGGCTTGCGTGGCGGGATCAATCTTGAGGCGGGCCTGGCAGCAGGGGCACTCCACCTCGAACAGACCTTTGGGCCTCGCCATACCGCTGATGCTAGCACACCGGCGGCTTCCCCACTCACTTGCGCCGCCAGATGCGGAAGCCGCGCGTTTCGGCCGCCGGTTCGTAATCCGCCAGCCAGGAGCGCAAATCCGGGTAGCGCTCCAGGGCCAGCGCAGGATTCAGGGGGCCCAGGCCGTCGGCGATGAATGTCGGCCGGGTCTGCGCCAGGCGGCGCCGGTTGCGCTCGGCCCAGGCGGCGGCCGTGGGACGGGAACTATGCAGGTGGCGGTCGGCCAGCACGCCGGTCAAAGGCTGCGAGTCCAGAAAAGGAGTTCCGCCCGGCAGCCCCGCCAGCACATTCAGCTCCGGCCGGTATCCCCAGACCAGCAGCGTATCGCCCGGCCGGGCCAAGGCGCGAATCTTCCCCGCCGCCTCCCGGCAGTCCTCCCACAGCGCCAGATCGCGCATCGCCGAGGGTCGGTCCAGCAGGGTCGCAGCGTGCTTGCCTCCGAAGCGCACCGCGGGAACCAGCAGCGCCAAGGCCAGCAAAGCCTGGAGCCGGCGCCCGCGCACCGCCACGGCGCCCCGCGCCGCCGCCGTCGCCAGCGCCGGCAGCAAGGCCAGGTAGTAGCGCGGAAAAAAGCGCGCCCCGGCCGCCGCCATGCCCAGCGACAGCGCCAGCCACGCCGCCAGCCGGCCCCGCAGCGGATCGGCCCGCCGGAAGTAGAGGGCCGCCGCCATCGCCGGCGCGGCGTGGAAGCCGGTCCAGTTTGCCGTGCGGCGCAGCCCTTCCAGCACCGGGTGGCCCAGGAAGCTGTCGCCCGCATAGCGCAGGCCCCAGGCCCAGACCGGTTCCTGCCAGCCCGCCGCCACCAACCACACCGCTGCGAAGCCGGCGGCGTAAGCGGGAAGCATCCGCTTCCAGTCCCCCGGGCGCCACCATAGCGCCAGCAGCGGCAGGGCCAGGGCCTTGACGTTGGCCAGAAGGCCGCCCGCTGCGCACAAGCCGGCGGCCGCCGGCCGGCCCGCCGCCAGCGCCCAAACCGTTCCCAGCGTGAAGGGGAGCAGCAGAAAGTCCGGCGCCAGCGAAACGATCGCCGCGGGATGGTCAAAGCTGAGGAAGAACGCCATGGCCCCGGCCGCCCAGAAGCCTTCGCGGCGGCCGAACAGCGCCCTGGCGGTCCGCCCCGCCAGCCAGCACGCCAGCAGCGCATAGAGGGCGCCGCCCAAGCGCAGGGGCCAGCCGGTTCGCGCACCCCAGCACAGATAGATCCAGGCGTACAGCGGCGGCTTGTCGAACCAGAGGTCGCGGTAGAGCGCCGCTCCCTCCAGCAGGCGCCGGGCGCCCGCCAGGCCGTAGGCCTCGTCGGCCCAGAGCACGCGCGTGTGGCACAAGCGCACGCTCAACAACAGCGCCAGGCAGGCCGCCCAGAAAGCCGCCTCGCGCCAGGCTTGGCTGCGCCGTTGCATCGCCGTTCGCGCAATTCATCACTGTAGCAATCCTGCCGCTTGCCAACAGCCGGCGCAAGCCCGGTTGACAAGCGCCCGCCGCTCCGCTAAGATTTGGGAAGTATTGCTCCATCAACGGGTTGTCGGTCAGAGCCACAGTGGGTCAAGCGGGTCGCCTGCCAGACAGAACGCGCTACGCTATGCTAAGCTCCCAGCAGCCGGCCTCCGCGGGCGATCCGCCGCGGCCCCGGCCCGGCGATCCCCAGGGTGCAGGCGGAGATTGGGCGATGGCCCGCGAGCAGAATGAGGCGCGTCCCAGGCCGCAACCGCCCGCAGGCGGCGATGACGAGTACGAGCACCTGTTGGAGGACTACGGTCACTTCGCGCCGCCCGCCCAGGGCGAGGTCTTCGAAGGCCGCGTTCTGAAGGTCACCGACAAGGAAGTCATCGTAGATTTCGGCTACAAGTGCGAAGGGCTGGTGCCCATCGAGCAGTTCCTCCAACCCGACGGCCAGATCGCCGTGCAGCCGGGCGACACGGTGGACGTGATGGTGGATCGGGGCGGCGTCGAGTTGGACGGCTACATCCTGCTGTCCCACGAGAAGGCCGTGCGCGTCCGCGCCTGGGACAACCTGGAAAAGGCCTATCGCGAGCAGTTGCTGGTCTCGGCCCTGGTGTTGGGGCGCATCAAGGGCGGCCTGACCGTGGACGTGGGCGTGAAGGCTTTCCTGCCCGCCTCGCACATTGACGTCCGCCCGGTGCACAACCTGGATGCGCTCATCGGGCAGCACATCCCGGTGAAAATCGTCAAGCTCAACCGCCGGCGGGGCAATGTGGTGGTGTCCCGCAAGCTGGCGATCGAGGAGGAAATCAACGCGCGCAAGGCCGCCATCCTGGACGCTCTGGAGGAAGGCGCGATCGTGACCGGGGTGGTCAAGAACCTCACCGAGTACGGCGCCTTCGTGGACTTGGGGGGCCTGGACGGGCTGCTGCACGTCAGCGACATGTCGTTCGGCCGGATCAATCATCCCTCCGAAGTGGTCAGCGTGGGCGATGAAATCACGGTGAAGGTGCTGAAGTTCGACCGCGCCAAGGAACGAATCTCGCTGGGCCTGAAGCAGCTTCTGCCTGATCCCTGGGAGACGGTGGCCGAGCGCTACCCGGTGGGCAGCCGAGTGGTGGGCCGGGTGGTCAGCGTGACCGATTACGGCGCGTTCGTCGAGCTGGAGCCCGGCGTGGAGGCGCTGATCCATGTCTCCGAGATGACCTGGTCGCGGCGCATGAAGCACCCCTCCAAGGTGGTCAAGCCGGGCGACTCGGTGGAGGCCGTGGTGCTGGCCGTGCAGCCGGCCGAGCACCGCATCTCGCTGGGCATCAAGCAGCTCGAACCGGATCCCTGGACCACGGTCGGGGAGCGCTACAGCGTCGGCTCGGTGGTGGAAGGCCGGGTGCGCAAGCTGACCGACTTCGGCGCCTTCGTCGAGATCGAAGAGGGCATTGACGGGCTGGTGCACATTTCCGATCTGTCCTGGAGCAAACGGGTCAAGCATCCCTCCGACGTGCTCAAGAAAGGACAGTTGGTCCAGGCGGTCGTGCTGCACATTGACGCCCCCAACCGCCGCTTGTCGCTAGGCATCAAGCAGCTCCAACCCGACGCCTGGGAGACTTTCTTCCGCTCCCATCAGGTGGGCGACGTGGTGCGCGGGCGGGTTTGCCGGGCGGCCAATTTCGGCCTGTTCGTCGAGCTGGCCGAGGGGGTCGAGGGACTGTGTCACAACTCCGAGATCCCCGGCGCCGGCCAGCGGCCCAAGGGCGAGCCGGCCCTGGAAATCGGACGGGATTACGACTTCAAGATCATCCGGTTGAGCGAGGCCGAGAAGCGCATCGGGCTGAGCATCCGCGCCCTCAGCGCCGATGAGGAACGCAGCCGGCTGGTGGAGTACCAGCGCCAGGCGGCCTCGGCCACGATGACCATCGAGGAGGTCATGAATCTGAAGACGCAGAGCGAGGCCCGCTAGCCCGTCGGCGGCTGCGCACTCGTAGCGGCCTCGCTCCGTCCGCCGGGACGGAGGGCCTGCACAACCGAGGCAGAGAGGATCGAGCGACTATGACCAAAGCGGAACTGATCGAGGAAGTCTCGCGCGTGGTGGAGATGAGCCGCAAGGACTCCGAGGTAATCGTCGAAACCATCTTCGAGAGCATCGTGCGCGCCCTGCGCGGCGGAGATAAGATCGAGATCCGCGGGTTCGGCAGCTTCCGCACCCGCCAGCGGCAGGCGCGGATCGGGCGCAACCCCAAGACCGGCGCGCGTGTCGAGGTGCCCGCCAAGCGTATTCCCTTCTTCAAGCCCAGCAAAGAACTCAAGGACCTGGTCAACGGCGCCGGCCGGGCCGCGGAGTCTCCGGCCGCGCCCTCGGCGGGCGAAAACCCGCCGCCGGCCTGAGCCCCGGGGCGCCTGGCTCAGTCCCCCGAGGCCTGCCGCCCGAGCCCCCGCTATGGACCGCCTCTGGAGCCCCTGGCGCTATCAGTACGTCAGCCGCGAAGCCCCCACCGAGTGCATTTTCTGCCAGAAGGCCGCCGAGCGGCAGGACCCGCAGAATTACGTCCTGTGCCGCGCCCGGCACAATTTCATCCTGCTGAACCTCTACCCTTACACCACCGGGCATCTGATGATCGCGCCCTACCAGCACGTGGCCAGCCTGGGCGAGGCCGATCCCGCCGCTTTGGATGAAATGATGCGACTGACCCGCCTGGCCGAGAGCAGCCTGCGCGCCGCCTACCGGCCCCGCGGCCTCAACATCGGCATGAACATCGGCGAGTGCGCCGGCGCCGGCGTGGCGGGCCACATCCACATGCATGTGCTGCCCCGCTGGCCGGCCGACGCCAGTTTCCTGACCACCATCGGGGAAACCCGGGTGCTCCCCGAGGACCTGCCGACCACCTACCGCCGCCTGCACGAAGCCTTTCGCCGGGAGGCCGAACGGGCCGGCCTGGGCTTGAGTTTCCCGGCGCTGCCCTGAGCGGGGGCGGTCTCAGGGTGGCGCCGCCCCCAGCGGCCGCGCGGCCACCGCGTCTATGTCCTCGATCAGCTCGCGCAGCGACTGGAATTCGAACACCGGCAGAACGCTCCACCGGCTGGTCACAGGCAACAGCACCGTCCGCGTGCCGATCTGGATGGTCTTCTCCAGCCGGACCGAGGCGATCCGCTGGACCTCCGCGCGCGTCTCCTCCAGCGAATAGGGCCGATCCAGCAACACCAGGAAGCTGGCTACGCCCCAACGATAGACCGCATCCGAGCTCAGCAGCCCCTCGGCCAGGTGATGCCGGAAAAATTGCACAAGTTGTTCGCCCGCGTTGGGCCCGAAGCGGGCGCTGATCAACTCCACCCGGTCCACCACGAAGAGGGCGGCGAAGACGTGCTCGCCTTGCTGGAGGGCCCGCGCCAGCGCCTCCTCGGCTTCCACGCGACCCATCGAACTGGCCGCCGCGGCCGGGGCGCGCGCGGCGGCCGCCACGGCACGCCGCTGTTGGGCTTTCTTGATCTCGTTCTTCAGCTCGGTAATGGTGCGGGCCGTCTCCTCGCGCTGGCGCCGGGCCTCCTCGCGCACCGATTGCAGGCACTCGGAGAGTTTGGATTTCAGGCTGCGGATGTCCTCCAGCACCGAGGCCCTTTCCAGTTGCTTCTCGATCGTTTGCAGGCGCGTGACGGAGCGTTCCGAGCCGGCCGAGATGGCGGCCACCGTGTCGGTCAACATGGCCAGCATGGATTGCAGCTCGGCGCTCTGCATGCGCACGAAGCGGGTGGTGCGCTGGTTGTAGTCCTCCAGGGTCTTAGCGGCGGCGCCCGCCACCACCAGGACCTCGCTGGGAGAAAACCGCTCCTCGAGGCTTTGTTCCAGCCGGGCAATGTCTTTCTGGAACTTCTCGTGGTCGGCCTGGTCGCCCACCACGGCGTGCACGCGAATGGCCTCCAGCAGCAGGCGCGCCATGCGGAACAGGGAATCGGCCAGCTCCTGGTCGGCGCCCGAGAGGTAGCGCTTGAGCGAGATAAACATAGCGGGTCGTCCCGCTCCACCCCTCTCTTATAGATCGGCTGGTTCCCGCCCCCTCAATAGGAGCCGCCTCCCGCGGGCCGGGCCCCGGCGCCCCGCCCGGCCGCGGATCGTGCTCGGCCGGACGCCTCAGTCAATCAACCCGGCGCGCAGGGCGAACCGCACCAGCTCGCCCACGCTGTGCAGGTTCAGCTTCTCCATGATGCGCCCCCGATGGGCATCCACCGTGTAGACGCTCAGGTTCAGCCGGGCGGCGATCTCCTTGTTGGTCTTGCCCTCGGCGATCATCTGGAGCACTTCTCGTTCCCGGCTGGTCAGCAAATCCAGCGGGTCGCTGACGTGCCGCCGGTAGTCGCTCAGCACCGCCTCGGAAACCGCCGGGCTGAGATAGCCCTCCCCGGCCGCCACCGCCCGCACGGCGGCCAGCAGGTCGCGGTCAATAGCGTCCTTGAGCAGGTAACCGCGGGCCCCGGCGCGCAGGATCTCCCGCACGTAGACCGCGTCCTTGTACATGCTCAGAGCCAACACCCGGCTCCGGGGAGCGGCCGCCGCCAGCCGCCGCGTCGCCTCGATGCCGTTCATCTCGGGCATGGCCACGTCCATTACCACCACGTCGGGATGCAGCCGCTGGGCCAGCTCCAGGGTTTGCCGGCCGTCGCCCGCCTCGCCCACGATCTCGATGTCCGGCTGGGCGGCCAGGATCAAGCGAAAGCCCTGGCGCACCAGAGCGTGGTCGTCAGCCAGCAAGACGCGAATCTTCTTCTTTACGGTCACGGCCGGCCTCCAGCGGCACGCGGACTTCGATCCGCAGGCCGCCTCCCTCCTGATTCAAGAAACGCACTTCGCCGCCCGCGCTGCGCGCCCGCGCTCGCATCCCGATCAAGCCCAGGCCTTGCCGGAAAGCCGCGTCCCCCGCCGGCAAGCCCCGCCCGTTGTCGGCGATGATCACCTGAAGCTGATCCGAACTGCGGCGCAGTTCGATGCGCACGCGGCCGGCGCCGGAGTGCCGGGCTACGTTGGTCAGGGCCTCCTGGCAGATGCGGAACAGGTGGGTTTCCACCTCCTCGGGCAACCGGTCCTTGAACTCGGAGTGGTAATCGGCTTCGATGCCCGTGCGCTGCATGAATCCCTCGGCCAGCCAGCGCAAGCCGGCGTCCAATCCGAAATCGTCCAGGATGGTGGGATGCAACAGGTGGGAGAGTTCGCGCACGTTCTGAAGGGCGCGATCCACCGCCGTCACGCAATCCTCCAGCCGTCCGTCAAGCTGGGGATCCGTCCGCAAGGCCAGCAGGTTGGCCTTCACGGCGGTCAAGGTTTGCCCCAGCTCGTCGTGCAACTCGTGCGAGAAACGGCGGGCGGCGGTTTCCTGATGTTCCAGCAGGTGCCAGGAGACTCGGCTCAGCTCGCCCGCCTGCCACTCCAGCTTGCGTAGCATGCCTGCCGCCAGCCGGACCGTCAGGGCCGCGCAACCCAGCGCTAGCAGCAGCGAGCTGCCCAGCAGAATTACCGAGTTCAGCATCAGCTCCCGGGAGCGCTGCTCGATGTGTTGCTTGGCCCCGGCCGCCTTAGCGTAGCTGGCCGCCGCCAGGCGCGCCACCAGCGAGAGGGCCTCTTCGTGGCGGCGGAACAGGTCCCGGGAAAGCAGCGTCGAAGGGGACTCCTGGGCCAGCAGCCGCCGGGCCTCTGCCGAAAAGGCGTTGGAGGCCTGTTTGAGTTCGTTCCACAGCGGCTCCTCGGGGGTTCCGACCACCGAGGCGCTGATCTCTTCCAGGCGGTCGTCCGCCTCGTCCAATTCCGAGAGCACCTTCTCGCGGTCCACCAGCTCCGGGCCGCGCGAGAGTTTGTGGAAGACCGCGCTCAGGGCGGCCTGCTCGCGCTGCACGTCCTCCAGCAGGCGGGTCGCCATCAATTCCTGGCCCGCCAGGCGCGCCGCCCCCTCCTTGATCGAACGGATGTTTTCCAAGGCCAGGAACCCGGCTGCCAGCAACAGCAGGATCACCAGCAGGAAGCCCCCGAGCAACACCCGGAAGATCGTCCGGTGCGTGACCTCGCCGCCCAACAGGTTCACCGCTCTTTATTTTCGCGCGGTTTCACCGCCAACACTATCGCTTGCAGGGGCTAGGGCGGAGCTCCCCCAGCCAAGCGAGCCGCTGGGTCGCCCTTCGCCCGCATTAGGCGGCCGTTTTAGCCCCTCGAGGCGATGGCGGCAGCTTCGGGGCTCGCGCCATGATGGGGGTGCAACGGATGGAGTCATTCATCCGGTGCCACAAGGAGGATCCTTTATGAAGAAACTGACCGTCGCGCTGCTGGCGAGCGCTCTGAGCCTGCCGGTGCTGGCTGTTGCTTCTCAGGGGCAGCCCCAGGAGCCGGCCAAGCAGGAGCAGACCAAGAAGAAGAAGACCACCAAGAAGAAGACCGAAGAGCAGAAGAAAGAAGAGACCAAGACCCCCTAACTGATTCTGTGGTTTTCCCTCCGCGCTCTGCGTCCTTGCCCCTCGGGACCGGGGGGCAAGGACGATTTCCTTTTCCGGGGGGCCGCGATCCGGTCTGCGGTGCCCGCACGCGGTTCTTTCTGCACGTCCGGTCCTTCCGCCTCGTCTAAAGCTTTGTGAGTCACCGCTGCGTGTGGGCCTGCCTTTTGTGTCTGCCGCTGGGCGCGGCCGGGGCCGAGCTGAGCGAGATCCTGCGCGGCATCGAGAACCGATACAACCGGGCCCGGACGCTGGAAGTCCTTTTCGAGCAATCCTATAAGGGCCAGGGGCGGGCCTGGAAGCCCGAGCAGGGCCGCCTCTGGCTGCGCAAACCAGGCAGAATGCGCTGGGAGTACTCCCAGCCGGCGGGCAAGCTCTTCCTCACCGACGGCAAGTTCGCCTACCTGTACACCCCGGCCTCCCGCCAGCTCGAACGCACGCCCCTGAAGCAAACCGAGGATCTCCGCGCCCCGCTGGCGTTCCTGCTCGGCCGGCTGGAGTTCCAGCGAGATTTCAAACGCTTCCTCTGGCGGCCCGAGGGTCCCGATTACTGGGTGCTGGCCGAGCCGAAGTCCGACCGGCTGGCCTACTCCCAGGTCGAGTTTCTGGTGACTCCCGGCTTTGAAATCCGGCTGCTGCGGATCACCGGGCAGGACCGCTCGGTGATGGAGTTCCGCTTCTGGAACGAGCGGTTGAACCTGCCGCTCGAGGAGAAGCTGTTCCGCTTCGAGCCGCCCCCCGGCGTCAGGCTGATCGAATCCGAGTTGTAAGAGGCGGCGATGGCTGAATTCGTGTTGAAATACGCCGACAGTCGCGGGGAAATCCACCAGCAGGTGGCCGAAGCCGCCTCCGAAGACGAGCTGCGCGAGCGGCTTTCCGAGCAGGGCTACTTGGTCTACTGGGTGCGGCCCCGGGTGGGCGTGGGCGCGCTGGCCGGCGGCTGGCGGCGGCCCAAGAAGGTCAACCTGGAGAAGTTCCTGATCTTCAACCAGCAGTTCGTGACCCTGATCCGGGCGGGGCTGCCGATCCTGAAAGGTTTGGACCTGCTGGCCGAGCGGCTCACCGACGCCCGCCTGGGGCGGCCCATCCGGGCGGTGCGCGAGGAAGTCAAAAACGGCGCCCTGCTCTCGGAGGCCTTCCGCCGCCAGGGCCTTTTCCCTCCCGTCTACGTGAGCTCGGTGATGGCGGGTGAGAAAAGCGGCAGTCTGGCCGAGGTGCTGGAACGCTACATCAGTTACCAGAAGCTGGCCCTGGCGGTGCGCAAAAAGCTGCTGGTCTCGCTCATCTACCCGTCCTTTCTGGTGTTCCTGGTCTGCTGCCTGATCGTGTTTCTGGTCACCTACGTGGTGCCCAACTTCGCCCAGCTTTACCAGAGCATGCAGGCTGAACTGCCGCGGATCACCCAGATTCTGATCGCGGTCGGAACCACAGCCCGCAACTACGTGCTGGCGGGCTTCTTCACCCTGCTCGCCGGACTGGCCTTGTTCCGGCTCTGGGCGGCGCGGCGGTCGGCGCAGGAGAAGCTGGACGCCTTGAAGCTGCGGCTGCCCCTGGCGGGCGAGATCTGGATCAAGTATCAGGTGGCGCAGTTCTCGCGGGTGCTGAGCACCCTGCTGGTGGGCGGCATCCCGCTGGTGCAGGCGCTGGAGACGGCGGCCGAATCCCTGGGCGCCAGCCTGCTCAGGAAGGCCCTGGCCCAGGCGCAGAAGCTGGTGCGGGAGGGGCAGCCGCTCTCGGCCGCGCTGCGGGCCGGCCGGATCTTTCCCGGGCTGGCGATAGACATGATCGAGGTGGGCGAATCCACCGGGGCGCTGCCCTCGATGCTGGCCAGCGTGGCGGAGTTTTACGAGGACGACGTGAACACCCGGCTGGCGGCCGCCCTCTCGCTGATCGAGCCCGCCATTATGATTTTCATGGGCGTGTTCGTGGCCTTCGTGCTGGTGGCCCTGTATCTGCCCATCTTTTCCCTGGCCGATACGTTGAGGTGAAGCGATGGCGAGCGATCGTGTGAAACCGGCGGACCCCGCCGAGGAGACGGCTCAGGCCCAGGCCCTGGCCGCCCGATACCGCTGCGAATTCGTGGATCTGCGCGAGGCGCAGATTGACCACGAGCTGTTCCGCTCGATCCCGGTGGACCTGATGTTCCGCTACAACTTCGTGCCCCTGCGCGCGGGCAACGGCGCCCTGGAGATCGCCCTGGCCGATCCCCGCAACCTCAACCTGATTGACGAGCTGGCGATCCTGCTTCAGAAAAAGCTGCGCGTCAAGGTGGCCACCCTCAGCCAGATCGCCGACCTGCTGAAGAAGACCGAACAGTCGCAACGCGTGCTGGAGGAGGTCACCGAGGGCTTCACCCTCGACGTGGTGGCCGAGGAGGAAGCCCCCGACGAGACCCTCTCCATCGAGCGGCTCACCTCGGCCGAAAGCGACATCGCCCCGGTCATCCGCCTGGTGGACACCACCATCTTCAACGCCCTGGAGCGGCGCGCCAGCGACATTCACATCGAGACCCGCGACAGCGAGGTGGCCATCAAGTATCGCATTGACGGCGTGCTGCACTACGCCATGCCTCCCATCGCCAAGGAGTGGCACTCCACCATCATCTCCCGCATCAAGGTGATGAGCGAGCTGGACATCGCCGAGCGCCGCGTGCCTCAGGACGGGCGCTTCCGGGTCCGCTACAAGAACCGCCTGATTGACTTCCGCGTCTCGATCATGCCCACCATCCACGGCGAGGACGCCGTGCTGCGCGTGCTCGACAAGGAGTCCTTGAGCGAGAAGTTCGCCCGCCTCAACCTGGACGTGGTGGGTTTCTCCGAGCACGACCTGGTCAAGTTCCGCCGCTACATCAAGGAGCCCTACGGCATGGTCCTGGTCACCGGCCCCACCGGCTCGGGCAAGACCACCACCCTGTACGCCGCCTTGATGGAGATCAAGAACGACGAAGACAAGATCATCACCATCGAGGACCCGGTCGAGTACCAGATCAAAGGCATCACCCAGATCCCGGTGAACGAAAAGAAGGGCCTGACCTTCGCCCGCGGCCTGCGCTCGATCCTGCGCCACGACCCCGACAAGATTATGGTGGGCGAGATCCGCGATCAGGAGACCGCCCAGATCGCCATCAACGCCGCTCTCACCGGCCACCTGGTCTTCACCACCGTGCACGCCAATAACGTGCTGGACGTGCTGGGCCGCTTCCTGAACATGGGCGTCGAGCCTTACAACTTCGTCTCCGCGCTGAACTGCATCCTGGCCCAGCGCCTGGTGCGGGTGATCTGCCCGCATTGCAAGAAACCGGTGCGCTATCCGGACGGCTACCTCATCGAGAGCGGGCTGGATCCCCAACTGTGGCGCCAGATCCCGCTGTACGAAGGCCAGGGTTGCTTCGAGTGCGGCGGCACGGGCTTCCGGGGGCGCACCGCCATTACCGAGCTGCTGGACCTGAGCGAGCGCATCCGGCAGATGATCCTGGACCGGCGGCCCAACTCCGAGATCAAGCGGGTGGCTCGCGAGGAGGGCATGGTCTTTCTGCGCGAGTCCGCCCTGGAGAAAGTGCGCCTGGGCATCACCACCCTGCGCGAGATCAACAAGGTCACCTTCATCGAGGAGGTCCCCGGGCAGTGATCCGCGCCCTTCCCAAGTGGTTGCAGGATCCGCCCCCGGCCTTCGCCTTCGAGCTGTCGGAAGAAGGCATCGCCTGGGCGCGCCCGGGACGCCCTCCGCGCCTCGGCTTCGAGCCGCTTCCCCCCGGCGTGCTGGCCGTCTCGCCCTTGCGCGACAACGTGCTGGAAGCCGAGGCGCTGGCTGAGCGGGTGCGGGCGCTGGCCGGCGCCCGGGAGCCTCGCAAGCCGCGGGAAGCCGTACTCATCCTGCCCGACGCCAGCGTGCGCGTGCTCGTGCTGGATTTCGACGCGTTCCCCTCGGCCCCCCAGGAACAGCTCTCGCTGGTCCGTTTCCGCATCCGCAAGGGGCTGCCCTTCGAGCTGGACGCGGCGGCGCTCAGTTACGCCCTCCAGGCGAGCGACGGCAAGCGGGTGGACGTGGTGGCCGCGGTCGCGCCGCTGGAAATCGTCGCCCGCTACGAAGCGCCCTTCCGCGCCGCCGGTCTGACGCCCGGGCTGGTGACTACCTCGACGCTGGCCGCGCTCGAACTGGTGCGCGAGAACGCGGTCGCCGTGCTGGTCAAGCTCAGCGGGCGGTTCCTGACTGTCTCGGTGCTGGCGCGGGGCCGGCTGAAGCTGCTGCGCGCGCTGGAGCCGGCGGAATTGTCCTCAAGCGAGATCCTGGCTCCCTTGTATCCCACTATGGCCTACGCCGAAGATCAATTGGGGGCGCGCCCGGAGAAGCTGCTGCTGTGCGGCTTCGGGGCCCGGACCGAGTGGCTTCGGCTGAGCCTGGAGCGTGAGCTGGGCGCGCCGGCCGAGGCCCTGTCTTCGCGTTTGGGCGCGGTCGAGCCGCACAACGCCGGGCTGCTGGGATGGCTGGAATCGCTCGAAGCGGGGAGCTTCGCATGAGGATCGCCGTGAACTTAGCCAGCCGGCCCTTCCGGCCCCGCCGTCCCTGGCTGGCGGCCGCGGCCGCCGCCGGGTTGTTGCTTTCCGCCTTGCTGGCGGCGATCCTTCACGCGGGCCTTCGGCAGAGCGCCCGGCTGGAGGAGACGCGCCGCGCCGTCAGCCGGCTGGAGGCCGAGGCGCGCGCCTTGGCCGCCGAGCAGAGCCGCTTGGAAGCGGTGCTGGCCCGGCCCGAGAACGCGGCCGTGCTTGAGCACAGCCTGTTTTATAACAGCCTGCTCTATCGTAAAGGAATCAGTTGGACCCGGCTGTTTGACGACTTGGAAGAGGTGATGCCTTACAACGTCCGCCTGATTTCGGTGCGCCCCCAACTCAGCCCGCGCAACGAGGTGCTGCTCGACATGGTGGTGGGGGCGGACTCCGGCGAGCCGGTGGTGAGTCTGCTCACCCGCTTGGAAAGTTCGCCCCGTTTCGGCGAGACCTACGTGCACAACCGCCTGCCGCCCTCGCAATCCGAGCCGCTGCTGCGCTACCGCATCAGCGTCAAATACGGGGAGGGATTTTAGCGCGATGGCTCGGGCGGCTGATCTGAAGCGACGGTTGGGACGCCTGGCGCCCGGCGGGCGAGGGGACGGGCTGGCCTGGGCGAGGCTGGTCCTGGGCGCCTTGCTGGTGGCCGACCTGGCGGCGGCGCTGGTGATCTTCAAGCCGTGGGGTGGCTCGGCGCAGGATCTCTTCCGCCAGCGTGAGGCGCTCAGCCGGGATGTGGCGCGGCGTCGGGAAGCAGTCCTCAAGTTGCGTGGGGTGGTGTCGAAAATCGAAACCGCCCGCCGGGACGCCGATCGCTTCGTCGCCGCGTACTTCCTGGAGCGGCGCACGGTTTCCTCCACCGTGCTGGCGGAGCTGGACCGGCTGGCCAAGGAGGCGGGCGTGCGCCAGAAGGAGGGCTCGTACTTGTTCGAGCCGGTCGAGGGAAGCGACGGTTTGAGCATCATGACCATCAACGCGGCCTACGAAGGCGCCTACGCCGAGTTGAGGCGCTTCCTGAACCTGCTGGATCGCTCTCCTCGGCTGCTGATCCTGAGCGACCTTCAAGCCGCCCCGCAGACCTCCGGGGCGGCGCTCAACGTGATCATGAAGCTGAACGCACTCGTGCGGGAGCAGGGCGGGGCGGCGCCGGCCCTCCGCAGCTCGGCCGCTGTTGCGCCCGCCGGGGAGGCGGCGCGACCGTGAAGGTGGGGGCTGAGCCGCGCAAGCTGGCCGTGCTGGCCCTTTTGCTCGTGGTGTTGGCTTACGTGGCCTATACGAACCTTCTAAGCCCTGAGCCCGCGGCCGCTCCCGCGCGAGGCGCCCCGCGGACCGCCCCGGCGCGCGTGCCGGCCCTGGCGAGCCAGGAAGCCCCGGAGGCGGCCGCCGCGGCTCGCCCCGTGCTGGGCGAGTTCCGGGCCTCGCTGAAACCAGACCGGCGCGAGCGGCGGCTGGATCCCGCGTCCATAGACCCGACGCTGCGCCTGGATTTGCTGGCCCGCGTGCAAGCGGTCAGTCCCTCCGGCGGCACGCGCAACCTGTTTCAATTCGGGCCGCCCCCCGCGCCCAAAGCGCCTCCCGAACCCAAGATCATTCCCAAGACCCCCGGGCCGCGTCCCGACGGCGCCCCCGAGAAACCGCCCGAGCCGCCCAAACCGCCGCCTCCGCCCATCCCGCTGAAGTTCTTCGGCTACGCCGGCCCCGCGCGGGGCGCTCAGAAGCAGGCCTTCTTCCTGGACGGCGAGGACATCATCGTGGCCGGCGAGGGCGAGATCATCAAGAAACGCTACAAGGTGGTGCGCATCGGGGTAAACTCGGCGGTAGTGGAGGACCTCGAACACAAGCACCAGCAAAAGCTGGCGCTGGAGGTGATCTCATGAGCTGCGGCCGGATCCGGCCTTGCCGGCGCGCTCAGCGCGGCTTTGCCATGCTGTTCGTGCTGGCCATGGCGGCCGCGGCCGCCTTCCTGTTTTACCGCGAGCTGCCTCGCATAGCCTTCGAGCGCCAGCGCGAGCGCGAACAACTCTTGATCGAACGGGGCGAGCAATACCGGCGAGCCATCCAGCTTTACGTGCGCAAGTTCAATCGCTATCCGCCCGAGATCAGCGCCCTGGAGAATACCAACAATATCCGGTTCCTCCGGCGCCGCTACAAGGATCCCATGACCGGGAAGGCCGAATGGCGGCTGATCCATGTCGGGCCGGGCGGCGTCTTCCTGGATTCGCTGCTGAACAAGCCGGCCGACAAGGACAAGCTCGAAAGCAAGGAAACGGCCGAGGCCGGCGGCGCCGAAACCGGTCAACCCACGCTGCCCGGGCTGCGCCGGCGGGCCAGCGAGATGCCGGGCGCTTTCGCGGGCCAGGCTGTGCCGGGCGCGCCCTCCGGCGAAGAACCGCCGGCCGTGCCCTCCCCCGAGCCGGGCGCGCCCGCTATGGCGCCGCCCGTGCAGGCCTACCCCGTGCCGCAGGTGGGCTTCGCCATCGTTCCCGTGCAGCCCGGCCAGCAAGGGTCGCCGGTCCCGGCCGCTCAGGTCCCTGCCGTCCCGGCGCCGGGCGGCCCGTTGCCCACCTATCCGCTGATCCCTATCGGGCAACCGGCCGCCGGCCAGCCCGCTCAAACGCCGCCGCCTTATCCGACCCAGAACGTCCCCGGCTTGCCGGGGCCCTACGGCCAGCCGGGCGTGCCTTCGATCGGCGCCATCACGATCTCGCCCGCTGCTCCCCCTTCCGGCCCGACTTACTCGACTCAGCCCGGCGTGGGCGGCGCGCCCGCGCCCGGCGGCGCTTCGCCCTTTCCGCAGCCCGGCTATCAACCTGCGCCCGCCCAAAATCCGGCCTTGCAAATGATCCGCGACATCCTCACCAAACCCAGGCCGGGCGGATTGGCGGGCGTTTTGCAGCAGGGCGCTCCCGGCGGCGGGCAGGTCATCGGGGGCGGCATCGCAGGCGTGGCCAGCACGCTGGAAGCCGAGGGAATCATGGTCTACAACGACCGCACCAAATACAACGAGTGGGAGTTCCTCTACGACATTCGCAAGGATCCCCTCAAAATGGGTCAACTGGGCTTGGCTGCGGCGGGGGCCCTGAGCGGTCCTGCCAAGACGATGACCCAGAGCCCGGCGGGTGAAACCCCGCCCTCCCTTTACACGCCGCCGTCGGGTTCGCGCAGGAGGTGAACGAGTGTGGCGGCGGGCGGTGGGCTTGCTGGCGATCGCGCCGGCGCTGGCCGGGGGAATCCCGATGGCGTCTGAAGAGCGCCCGCGCGCTCGCGATATCGGGCTGCTGATCGGCCGCCTGCCGCCCGGGCCGCTGAACGCCATTACCGATGTGGCGGGCGTCGCCGTGGGGCACGCCACCTTGATGTGCGGTGAGGACGTGCGCACGGGCGTCACCGCCGTGCTCCCGCACGCCGGCAACCTGTTTCGCGAGAAGGTCCCGGGCGCGGTCTTCGTGGGCAACGCTTTCGGCAAGCTGATCGGTTCGACCCAAGTGAACGAGCTGGGCGAGATCGAAACGCCCATCCTGCTGACTTCGACGCTGAACGTGTGGCGGGTGGCCGACGCCCTGGTCGAATACATGCTCGGCCTGCCCGGCAACCAGGACGTGCGTTCCATCAATCCGCTGGTGGGCGAGGTCAACGACGGCGCGTTGAACGACATTCGCAGCCGCCCGGTGGGCCGCGAGGAGGTCTTCGCGGCGCTGCGCAACGCACGCGGCGGGCCGGTCCAGGAAGGCTCGGTGGGCGCGGGCACGGGCGCCGTGGCCTTCGGCTTCAAGGGCGGCATCGGCACCTCCTCCCGGCGGCTGGGGGAGGCCGAAGGCGGTTGGATGGCGGGCGTTCTCGTGCTGGCCAACTACGGCGGGGATCTGCGCATCTCGGGGGCGCCGGTGGGACGCGAGTTGCGCTCGCGAGGTCCGGGCGCGGCCGGCGGCTCCGTCATCGTGGTGATCGCCACCGACGCCCCGGTGGACGCGCGCAACCTGCGCCGTTTGGCGGCTCGCGCCATGCTGGGATTGGGGCGCACCGGCTCGGCGGGATCCAACGGCAGCGGCGACTACGCCATCGCTTTCACCACGGCACCCGAGTTGCGGATCCGAGTCGGCCAGGCGCCGCAGCCCGCCCGGCTGCTTTCCAACGAGGCCATGTCGCCCCTGTTCGCGGCCGTGATCGAGGCCACCGAGGAGGCGGTGTACAATGCGCTGTTCCGGGCCGTCACCGTGAGCGGCCGCGGGCGCACCATCGAAGCGCTGCCCCTGGCGCCCACGCTGGAGATTCTGCGCCGCTACGGCGCCCTGCGCTGACGGGCGCTCCCGCAGCTCAGCCGCTGCCCCCCAGGCCGTCATACAATCGCCTCGATATGCGAAAGTCGGCCCTGCTGCTGTTCTGCGCGGCCGCCCTTGCGTCCGCCGCCCGGGTGAACATCACGGGCGAGCGCAAGCTGTGGCGCTGCGTGACCCTCACCTTCGACGGACCGGCCGCGGCCGAGAACTCCCTCCCCAACCCCTTCCGGGATTACCGGCTGGAGGTCGTTTTTACGCACGCCGGCGGCGCGCGCTACCGGGTGCCCGGCTTCTTCGCCGGCGACGGCCGCGCGGCGGAAACCTCGGCCCGCTCCGGCAACCGGTGGCGAGTGCGTTTCGTCCCCGACGCCGCAGGCCTGTGGCGATTCGCGGTCTCCTTCCGCGCCGGTCCCGACGTGGCCCTCAGCCCGGATCCCGAGGCCGGACGCCCGCTGCCGCCCGACGGCCTCTCGGGCACCTTCTCCGTCGCAGCCGGCGAACAGAGCGGGCGCGATCCCCGCGACCGGGGCCTGCTGCGCTACACGGGCGAGCACTACCTGCGCTGGGCCGGCTCGGGCGAGCGTTTCTTGAAAGGCGGCGCCGACAGCCCGGAGAACTTCCTGGCCTACTTCGAATTCGACGGCACCTTCGACACCGACCCGGCGCCCAACGAGGGCCCTTCGATGGGCAAGCCCTTCCTGCACCGGTACGAACCGCACGCCCGCGACTGGCGGCCGGGCGATCCGGTCTGGAAGAAGAAGCGCGGCAAGAACATCATCGGCGCCTTGAACTACCTCGCCTCCAAGGGCATGAACAGCGTCTACTTCCTCACCTACAATTTGGACGGCGGCGACGGCAAAGACGTCTGGATGTGGATCTCGCCCGAGTCGCGCGACCGTTACGACCTCAGCAAACTCGATCAGTGGGAGATCGTCTTCTCGCACATGGACCGGTTGGGCATCCAGCTTCACGTCGTGACGCAGGAGACCGAAAACGACCGCAAGCTGGGCGGCGGGCCGGGCCTGAATCCCATCCGGCGGCTCTACTATCGCGAACTGGTGGCGCGCTTCGCCCACCATTTGGCTCTGATCTGGAACCTGGGCGAGGAGAACAACACCCCGGATGCGGACCGCAAGCAGATCGCCCGCTACATCCGCGATTTGGATCCCTACCGGCATCCCATCACGGTGCACACGCACAACAACCGGGTTCCGGATTTCTACAACGGTCTGCTGGGCGATCCGCACTTCGAGGCCACTTCCATCCAGGGGCGCATGGAGAATTACTACCGCGATGCGGTCCTGCTGCGCCGGCGCTCGGCCGGCGCCGGCCGCCCCTGGGTCATCTTCGGCGACGAGCAGCCCAGCGCCCAGGTGGGCGTGCCGCCGGATGAAGCCGATCCCGAGCATAACCTGCCCCGCATCGAAGCCCTGTGGGGCAACCTGATGGGTGGCGGCTCGGGCGTCGAGTGGTACTTCGGCTACCAGTTCCCCCACAACGACCTGACCTGCGAGGACTGGCGCACTCGCGAGCGGATGTGGGACCAGACCCGCTACGCCCTGGAGTTTTTCCGCCGCCATTTGCCGTTTTGGGAGATGACGCCGCTGGAGGCCGAAGGCGCCCGGGTGCTGGCCAAACCGGGCGAGGTCTATGCCGTCCAACTGCCGCGCGGCGGCACGGCGACCCTGGAGCTGCCCGAGGGGTCGTACTCGCTGTGGTGGTACAATCCGCGGACCGGCGGCGAACTGATCGAGGGCCAACTGGCGCCTGCGGCGGGTTCCGGCAGGCGGAGGATCGGCCCGCCGCCCGCCGAGGGAAACAAGGATTGGGCGGCGCTGATCCGGCGCCGCCCGCCGCCCGCTACTGGCCGATGATGTCGAAGGTCGTCGTGCCCGGCTGGCGCACCTTGAAGTAGACCTGTTCCCAAGCCTTGTGGGCGGGATGGTCGGCGTAGGCCTTCAAGGCGGCCTCGTCGTTCATCTCCATGCACACGCCCCACTGGCGCACCAGGCGCGTGACCGGACCGGTCACGTCTTTCTCGCCGGCCGCCAGCTTCTTGCGCGTGGCGGCGTCGGTGTTGAAGATCGCCAGCGGGCTGCGCAGCTTGCCGTACCAGACACGGCTCAGTCCCGGAATCTTGCCGGGCAGCCCATCGGTGGCCTTGAAAAAAGCCTGCCAGTCGGCTTCCGTGGCCGACTCCACGGCGGTGAAGGTGAAGCAGTGCATCAGCTTTTTTTCGCCCGCCGCCAGCGGCGCCGCAGCGGTGAGCGCGATCAACAGCAACCCCGAACCAAAGAGCCTTTTCATGTGTCCTCCCGGCATTGCTTGATGGTTGCCCGGCGCGGAGACGCGGCTCCGGCGCGAGCTCAGTTTGCATTTTATCAACCGGAGGTTACAGCCTTGGCGGGCAGCGTATTTACAACAGGCGGAAGTTAACCTCGACGGTCGCCAGCACGGCCACCGGCTTGCCATCCTTGTAGCCCGGTCGGAAACGCCACTTCGAGACCGCCTCGATGGCTTTCTCGTCCAGGCCGAGGCCCAGCGGGCGGATGACCTTCAAGTCGCGCGGTCGGCCCTGCTCGTCAATGACGATCGAGAGGATGACCGTCCCCTGGTACTTGGCCTTGCGAGCCTCTTCGGAGTACTCCGGCTCGACCTTGTACAAGGGCACCGGGGCCGAAACCCCGCCGCCCACACGATAAACGCCCCCTCCGATGCCGCCGCCTTCACCCGGGCCGTAACCGCCGCCGCGGCCCGGTCCGACGCCCCCGCCCGAGCCGGTCCCAATGCCTCCGCCCGAGCCCGGTCCGCTGGAGGGCGGACCCAGTCGGGCGAACGGATCGCCGTAGTTCGGAAGATTCACGTTGGGCAGCGGCGTGTCCGGCGGCATGATCAGAGTGGGTTCCATGATCAGCTTGGGGTTGGGATTCTGGATCACCGCCGTGGGAGGGGTGAACTGGCGAAACGAGGGGCGGGGCAGCCGGCCCTTGCTGGGCGGCAGCGGAGAGCGATCGCCTCCGCCGCCTCCCCCTCCCATCTGTGTGTCCTTGGGTTTGAGCTGGGGAAGGTAGGGCGCCAGATCCGGCGCCACCAGCGTCACCGTATCCCGGACGGTTCGCTGCACGGTGGGATTGGAGGCCACCGTAAAGGCCAGAATCACTGCCGTCACATGCAGCACAGCCGAGGTCAACCCGGCCTGCCGCCCGTAACGGTACTCGCCCCAGATGTCCTTGACGGCCACGGGCTTGGAAGTGACTTCCAGGGGCGGGAGCTTCGGCGGGCGGATCGTGTCGCGGAGGTTGGCCAGGAACGAGCGGTACCAGGGCGTCTGGGTCTCGAGCGGCAACAAGCGCTCGAGGTGATCCTCTGCCCGGATGAGCGCCGGCCCAACCCTCTCGCTGGTATCGGCTTGTAATCCTTGGGCTTGTTGCCCTTCCGTGCTCACTTCGTCCGCCTTGGCTGCGGCGCGTGAATAGCGCTTGGCCGCCTTGCCTACCGTCTTAGATGTCCCGGCGCCTCCGGCAGTTACCTGCCTACCGAAAATTGTAGCACAGACCTGTTCGGAGCGGCCGATTTTCCAAAGCCTGGAAGACCCTCACGGGCACCCACCGGCGGCCTCGAAAACCCGCCCGGCTTCTAAGGGGGAAACTTGATCTCCGCGTCCGCGCTAAACAGCCGAAAACTCGAATATTCAAAGACATCCTCGACCAGCAAGATCTCCCCGATCAGCCTCCGGCGAACCACCGAAGCGGGCGTTATCACCCCGTGGGAACTCATCAGGTAATCCACTGCCGCTCGGTCTGTGACCGGCCGGCCCTCCTGCTGCCCCCGGCTTTCCAGCGTGATCCGCAAGGGCAGCCCGTCGGGATCGCGCAGCCAGAGCTCGCCTTCCACCGGCCGGCGGAGCGCCTGCCCCCGCTCGAAAATCGTCAGCGATTCGGCGCCCGCGATCTGGCGGTAGCGAATGATCTGAGCCGGCTCGGCGCCCACCCGGGCCTTGCCCGCAATCTGGAAGGCATAGTCGGCCAGGCGGCGCCGGGTGAATAGCAGAACGAGCTGGCCGAAATCTGCCGCAGCGCCCCGCAGCCCATAGCGCTCGAACTCCTCCAGCATCCGCCGCTTGAGGCGGTCGTCCGAGGCGCGCAAGCCGGAGAGAAGCTTGCGGCGGGCGCTTTGCGGGGCGGCGATCCGCCGCCCGTCCACCCAGATGACCTGGCGGAACTCGTGCAGCCGGTCGGGCGCCTCGCTCAGGGTCCCGTAGCCGTACTCGGAGACGATTTCGCGCGTTCGGTAGTGGAGTTCGGGCGCTTCGGCGGGCGGCTTGACGATCCGCGGCCGGAAGCGCCGGCCGGTGTCGAGCACCCGCTGTCGCAAGGTCTCCTGGGCTAGCAGGCGGGGCGCCGTGCGTCGGAAGACCTCGGCCTCCTCGGAAAGCCGGTCCAGCAAGGGCTGGATCGAGCCGCCGGTTTGGGTCCCGGCCAGCATCAGCGCCAGGGCGGCCGCGGCGGTACCCATAGCCCGATTGTAGCCCTTGGGGGCCTCATCGGCCGGGCCGATGCGGGGCGGAGCGAACCGGCCAGTTGCGGGCCCCGCCCCGGCATCGCTAGAATCAATCCGTTTGCGGCGCTGTTTGGAAGGCGGCCATCGCCTTGTGCGCCGCCGCAGATCAACCCGGAGGATTCATGTCCGTCGAGCAGAAGGTCAAGCAGATCATCGCCGAGCAGTTGGGCGTGGACGAGAGCCAGGTGGACAACACCGCCTCGTTCGTGGACGACCTCGGCGCCGACTCTCTGGATATCGTCGAGCTGACTATGGCGCTGGAAGAGGCTTTCGATCTGGAGATCCCGGACGAAGACGCCGAGAAGATCACCACCGTCAAGGACGCCATAGACTACATCGAAGCCAAGAAGGCCGGCAAGTAGGTGGGGCGGCCGCCGGGTTCCAGCCAAAGGAGCGGAGCTTTGTCGCGCAGGGTGGTAGTGACCGGTGTCGGGCTGATCTCGCCGGTGGGGATCGGCGCCGAACAGACTTGGCGAGCCTTGCTGGAGGGCCGCAGCGGCATCGCCCCCATCACCTCCTTCGATGCCTCGGCTTTCGCCTGCCGGATCGCGGGCGAAGTCAAGGGGTTCCAGCCCGAGGAGTTCATCGAGCGCAAGGAACTCAAGCGGATGGGGCGGTTTATCCAGTTCGCCATCGCGGCCACCGAGTTCGCCGTGCGCCAATCGGGCTTGACGATCCATCCGGAGGACGGCGAACGGGTCGGCGTCTACATCGGCAGCGGCATCGGCGGCTTCGAGGTGATCGAACGCGAGTTCGAGGCGCTGCTCCAGCACGGGCCCCGGCGCATCTCGCCCTTCTTCATTCCGGCGACCATCATCAACCTGGCGGCCGGTTACGTCTCCATCCGCCTGGGGGCCAAAGGTCCCAACTCCGCCACCGCCACCGCCTGCACCACAGGCGCCCACGCCATCGGCGACTCCTTCAAGATCATCCAGCGGGGCGATGCCGACGTCATGATTTGCGGCGGCGCCGAAGCGCCCATCTGCCGCATGGGCATCGGCGGCTTCGCCGCCATGCGCGCCCTCTCGACCCGCAACGACGAGCCGGAGCGCGCCAGCCGCCCTTGGGACAAGAATCGCGACGGCTTCGTGGTGGGCGAGGGCGCCGGGCTGTTGATTCTCGAGGAGCTCGAGCGGGCGCGCCGGCGCAATGCTCCCATCCTGGCCGAGATCGTCGGCTACGGCATGAGCGGCGACGCCTACCACATCACCGCTCCCTGCGAGGACGGCGATGGCGCCTACCGCGTCATGCGCAACGCCCTCTGCGACGCCGGCATCCGGCCCGAACAAGTGCAGTACATCAACGCCCACGGGACCTCGACCGACGTGGGCGACCGCGTCGAGACCATCGCCATCAAACGCTGCTTCGGCGAGCACGCCTATCGCCTGGCGGTCAGCTCCACCAAGTCCATGACCGGGCACTTGCTGGGCGGCGCCGGCGGCTTGGAGGCCGGCGTCACCGTGCTGGCCATCCGGGACCAGATCGCTCCGCCCACCATCAACTACGAGACGCCCGATCCGGACTGCGACCTGGATTACGTGCCCAACCGGGCGCGGCCCATGGCGATCGAGTACGCGCTGTCGAATTCCTTCGGCTTCGGCGGCACCAACGGCTGCCTGGTCTTCAAACGCTTCGTCCCCTGAGCGCGGCGGGGCGCTCTCAGTGCGCGCTCGACAGGTAGGCGAAGCGCAGCACGAACAGGGCGGCCAGCAGGTAGACCAGCCAGCTCACCTGGCGGCCCTGGCCGCGCAGCAGCTTCAGCGCCGCGTAAGCGATGAAGCCCAGAGCGATGCCGTTGGCGATGCTCGAGGTCAGCGGAATCGTGATCATGGTCAGGAAGGCGGGCATCGCCAGGACCGGGTCCGACCAGCGCACTTCCGCCACGGTAGCCACCATCAGCGAGCCCACCACGACCAGCGCCGGCGCGGTGGCCGCCGCCGGGATGAATCCCGCCAGCGGCGCCGCCAGCAGCGCCCCGATGAACAGCAGGCCGGTGACGATCGCCGCCACGCCCGTGCGCCCGCCCGCGCTCACCCCCGCTGCGCTCTCGATGTAGCAGACCACCGGCGAGGTGCCCGCCAGCGCGCCTCCCACGGTGGCCGCGCCCGCCACCCCCAGCATCGTTCCCGTGCGCGGCAACCGTCCGGCGGAATCCAGCAAGCCCGCTTTCTTGGCCACCCCGATCAGCGTGCCCACGTTGTCGAACAGCACGACGAAGTAGAACACGAAGATGATCTCCAGCAGCCCCGCGCCCAGCGCCGGGCCGACCTTCAGTTGGAAGGCCGCCGCCCACATCTCCGACCAGCCGAGCGAGCCGGCTTGCCAGCGAGTCAGCCCGAACGCCGCTCCCACCGCCGTGGTCGCCAGGATGCCCAGCAGCATGGCCGCCCGCACGCCCCAGGCGCTCAGGGCGGCGATGACCAGCAAGCCGAAGACGGCCAGCAGCGTGTTGGGCTCCCGCAGATTGCCCAGCGCCACCGTGGTCTCGGGATTGGGAACCACGATGCCCGCGTTGCGCAGCCCGATCAGGGCCAGGAACAACCCAATGCCCGCCGCCACCGAAGCGTGCAGCTCCAGGGGAATCGCGGCCACGATGCGCTGCTGCACCCCAGCCGCGGTCAGCAGCAGGAACAGAATCCCCGAGACGAACACCGCCCCCAAGGCGACCTGCCAGCAAACGCCCATGCCCTTGACGACCGTATAGGCGAAGTAGGCGTTGATGCCCATGCCCGGCGCCAGGGCCACCGGATAGCGCGCCAGAGCGCCCATCAGCAGGCTGCCTCCGGCTGCGCACAGGCAGGTGGCCGCCGTCACCGCCGTGGCCGGCATCCCGGCTGCGCTCAGGATCGAAGGGTTTACGAAGACGATGTAAGCCATCGTCAGGAAGGTGGTCAAGCCGGCCAGCGCCTCGGTCCGCCAGTCCGCCCCGAGCTGCCGGAACTGAAAGTATTCTTCCAGCCTTCGAATCATCGGACTTCCCCGCTCCATCGAATCTAAACGAATTGGCGCCCCTCCGGGGCCGGCCGCCGCCGGAATGGGGCGCGGACCAGCCCGCCCGGCGGGCGGCCCTGAGATGGGGCCGGAAACCGGACGCTGGGAGCTATGCCCGCCCCCCGCCTACCCGCCGGGCGGCCTTGACATGGCGCCGCAAAGAGCGTACAAACACGGTAGGGAGGTTTGTCCGATGCTGGAGCTGAGCAAGCGGAACAAACCTGACCTGGACGACAGGAAGGTCATCTTTCTGGAGTTCGTGGCTGCCTCCACCATCTTCTTCATCATCGCCCTGGTGCTGTACATGGTGTTCACTTACCGGCCGGCTTGAGTCCGGCTCCGGCCTGCTCCCCTGCGGCCGGCGCGGTATTCCCAAGGAGGAAGGGGGTCCGCTTCCGCCCACAGGCCCCGCCGGGCGGCCCGGGCTTCCGCTTCCAGGGCCGCCAGAGTCGCGTCGGCGGGCGCATATTGCCGGTACCACCAGGCCAGGCCGGCGCGCAGCAACTCGTGGTTGAGCACCCGCCCGTCCGGCAATACCACGTCGGCCAGCAGTCGGCCGTAGCGGTCGGTCTGGTAGCTTCTCAGCCCCACCGTACGGCGGAAGCACAGCTCGGCGGTGAAGCGGCGGGCGGCGGTTCCAAAGGCCTGGCCGCGCTCCGGGCAATCCACTCCGTGCAGGCGGACGCGGACCGTCCGGCCCCCCATGAGCACCTCGATGGTATCTCCGTCCAGCACCCGGACGACTTGGCCCGAAGGCGCGCCCGGCCGCGGCAGGCGATGGCAGCCCGCCAGCAGCGCCAGCAGCAAGGCGGCCCCGGCGGCCGCCCGCCGGCCGCGGGGCAACGCGGTCCTCACGCCGCCTCCCGGGGCCGGCCTTCCGGCGGTTCAAAGCGCGCCCGAATGTAGGCCAGCGCCTCCTCGCGCGTGGCGACGCGCCCCTCCAGTTGGGCGTCCTCGGCCTCGCGCAGCATGGCGGCGAAGGACGGCCCGGGCCGGTAGCCGGCGGCGATCAAGTCATGCCCGGTCAGCAGGCGCTGCGGCCTGAGCGTTTCCGGCGGAGCTTCGGCGAGCTTCTGAAGGGCGAAATAGTAGTTGTCCAGGTTGCGGTGGCTGGCCAGGCAATCCAGCCGGTGCAGTTCGAGGTGTTCCTCGAAGCGCTCCAGGCGGAGGAACCGCTTGAGCTTGCTTTCACGCATCTGGCGGATGTGGCGCCAGCGCAAGTGATGGAGCACCAGGGCCTCCACCTGGCGGATGTCCTCGTGGGGGAAGCGCAGCCGGGTGAGGATCTCGACCGCCATGCGCGCCCCCACTTCGGGGTGCTCGTCGAAGCGGATGCGCTCGGCCACCCGGTAGGTGGGCGGCTTGCCGACGTCGTGCAGCAGCACGCCCAGCGCGAGGGTGCGGCTGGGTCTCTCCATCCGCTCCAGCATCAACAGCACGTGCGTCCAGACGTCGCCCTCCGGATGGAATTCCGGCGGCTGGGGCACGCCCTTCATGGCGGCCACCTCGGGCAGGATCTCGGCCAGCAGACCGCTCTCGTCCAGGAGTTCCAGGCCGCGGCGCGCCCCGCCTTCGGTGAGGATGCGCACCAGTTCGTCGTGAATCCGTTCGGCGGCGATCTGGCCGATCCGGCGCCGCTGCCGCTGGATGGCGGCCAGGGTGGCGGGCTCGATGCGGAAGCCCAGCGCGGCGGCGAAGCGCACGGCGCGCAGCATGCGCAGGTGGTCTTCCGCAAAGCGCTCCTCGGGATCTCCGATGGCCCGGATCAGCCCGGCGGCCAGATCCTCGCGCCCGCCGACGAAATCCAGCACTTCGCCGCTGTCGGGGTCCATCAACAGGCCGTTGATGGTGAAATCGCGGCGCAGCACATCCCGGCGGGGGTCGGTTTCGAAGCTGACGGCGGTCGGACGGCGCCCGTCGCGGTAGGCATGATCGCTGCGGAAGGTCGCCACTTGGACTTCGGCCTGGCCCTCCCGCACCACCACCACGCCGAAACGCGCGCCCACCAGCCGCGAGCCCGGGAACAGCGCCAGGACTTGCTCGGGCCGCGCGTCGGTGGCCACGTCGTAGTCTTTCGGCTGGCGTCCGAGCAGGCGGTCGCGCACGCAGCCGCCCACCAGCCAGGCCTGTCGGCCCTGGCGGCGCAGGCGCCCGATGATGCGCCCGGCCAGTTGCCCCGCCTCAGCGTCCACCATTCTATGATCGTATAGGTAACTGACCGGGAGGTTTCCGGCCATCGAGACTGCGATTCCCAAGCCCCCCTCGGCGCCCGGCGCGAAAGTGGTGGTGGCCACCACCGTGGCCCTGTCGTTCATCTCCTTCTGGCGCGCGGCGGCGATCGTGCTCTGCGATCTGGCCTCCTCGTCGTTCTACGCCGGCGGCATCGCGGAGCAGGCTATCGGCAAGTCGGCGCCCTGGTTCGTGCTGGCCGTCATGCTGTTCGCCTTCGCGGTGCGCTCGGTCTACATGGAGAGCTGCTCCATGTTCGTGCGGGGCGGCGTGTACGTAGTGGTGCGCGACAGCATGGGTCACGCCATGGCCAAGCTGTCGGTCTCCGCGCTGGTGTTCGACTACATCCTGACCGGGCCGATCTCTTCGGTCAGCGCCGGCCAGTACCTGGCGGGACTGATCAATGAGGCCAGTGAGGCCCTCTCCCAGCCCGTCCGCCTGGATCCGAACTCCTTCGCCGCCCTCTTCGGCCTGGCGGTGACGGTCTACTTCTGGTGGTCCAACGTCAAAGGGATTCCCGAATCCAGCGGCAAGGCGCTGCGGATCATGCAGGTCACCACCGTGATGGTGGGAACCATCCTGCTGTGGGCCCCGCTGACGCTGCTGATCCGCGGCAAGCCGAACCTTCCTCCCGCGCCCCTGCCGGCCAACCTGCATTTCAGTTCGGACGCGCTGGGCTGGCTGAAGGGCACCTCCTGGCCGGACATCGCCGCGGTGGCGCTGTTGATCGCCTTCGGCCACTCGATCCTCTCCATGAGCGGCTTCGAGACCCTGGCCCAGGTCTATCGCGAGATCGGCCACCCCAAGCTGAAGAACCTGCGCCGCACCGCCAACATCGTCTGCGGTTACGCCTTGTTTTCGACCGGCGTGGTGACGCTGCTGGCCATGCTGATCATTCCCGACGAGGTGCGCCCTCGCTACTACAACAACCTCATCGGCGGGCTGGCCATGAACCTGGCCGGGCCCGAGCTGATGCGGCTGGCCTTCCACGCCTTCGTGGTGCTGGTGGGCGTGCTGATCCTTTCCGGCGCGGTCAACACCTCGATGATCGGGGCTAACGGGGTGCTCAATCGGGTGGCCGAGGACGGCGTCCTGCTGAGCTGGTTCCGCCGGCCGCACCCCCGCTTCGGCACCTCCTACCGGATCATCCACCTGATCACCCTGCTTCAGCTCGCCACCATCCTGATCAGCCGCGGCGACGTCTACCTGCTGGGCGAAGCTTACGCCTTCGGCGTGGTATGGAGTTTCTGCATGAAGGCGCTGGGCGTGCTGGTGTTGCGCTTTCAGCGCCACGATCAGGAATACAAGACGCCGCTGAACCTCCGCCTGCGCGGCCGGGAGATCCCGCTCGGTTTGGGCCTGATCACGCTGGCCCTGCTGGCCACCGCCCTGGCCAACCTGTTCACCAAGCAGTTCGCCACCCTGTACGGCGTCTCCTTCACCCTGCTGCTGTTCGGGGTGTTCTCCGCCTCCGAGCGCATCAACCTGGCGCGCCGGCGGCAGCAGAAGGAAGGCCTCGAGCAGTTCAACCTGGAGCTGCAAGCCAACGTCTCGGCCGAGACCGTGCGCGCCCGGCCGGGCTGCGTGCTGGTGGCGGTGCGCGATTACCGGCACATGCATCACTTGCAGCGGGTGCTCGAGAAAACCAACGTGCGGCGGCACGACATCGTGGTGATGACCGTGCGCACCGTCTCCGCCGGCGCCGGCGAGTACGAACTTTCCGAGCAGCAGCTTTTCACCGACTACGAAAAGGAGCTGTTCACCCGCGTGGTGGCCCTGGCGGAAAAGCAGGGCAAGCCGGTCGAGCTGCTCACCGTGCCTGCGGTGGACCCCTTCGACGCCATGGTGCACACGGCCGCCAATCTGAAAGCCTCCCGGCTGGTGACCGGCGTCTCCGCCCGCATGACTTCCGAGGAGCTGGCCCGCCGCATCGGGCTGGCCTGGGAACGACTGCCCGAGCCGCGCCACGCTTTCTCCCTGGAGGTCATCAGCCCGGATCGGCCCTCGATTTACGTCAACCTGGGACCGCACCCGCCCCGGCTCTGGCCTGAGGACGTGGGCCGGCTGCACGAACTCTGGCTGCGCCTGGCCGAGGTGCAGGGTTTCGGCGCCAGGCTCCATCACCGCGACGTGGTGGGCGTGGCGCTCCGCCGCCTGGAACGCGACTTGGAGAGCGACAAGCGCGCCGAAGTGATCGAGGACCTGCGCAAGGAGCTACGGCTCGGCTGATTTTTTCCGGCGGCCCGAGGACTTCTTGCCGCCTTCCGCCTGGGCGGCCTCGGGCGCGATCGAGGAGAGCACTTCTTTGAACAGGGCCTGCTTCTTGAGGTCCCGCTTGCCGGGCGGCGGCTGCTCACGCCGGTAATCGTGCTCGTGGTAACAAGTGCGGCAGCGCACCTTGGCCGGTTCGGCGTTCAGCATGGAGACGATCGAGTGATTGGTCAGCCGCTTGCATTTCACGCAGTAATCGTCAATGACGTCGCCCAACTGGAGTTCCCGCATGGCGGCCTCCGCCCCGCACCGGACTTGCTGATTGTAGCACGGCGCGGGCGGTTCAGAACGCTCCGGCCGCCAGCCCCACCGCGGCGGAAGCCAGCAGGACCCAGCCTACGTCCACCTTGGTCGCGATGAGAGCCAGCAACGAGGCGGCCGCGATGGCGGCCGGCACGGGTCCCGTGATCGCATCGCGCGCCAGGGGCAGGGTGGCGGCCGCCAGCAGGCCGGCCGCCGCGGGCAAGACGCCCTCGATGGCGCCCCGGATCGCGGGCCGGTCCGCGCGCGCCCCCAGGTAGCGGGCCAGGGGAATGATCAGGAACGCAGGCGTCATCAGGGCCAGCAGGCCCATCAACGCTCCGGGCAGCCCGGCGGCGAAGTAGCCCACGCTCACCACGTACAGCCCATAGGGGCCGGGTCCCGAGCGTCCGGCCACCACGGCCGCATTGAGCTGGCGCTCACTCAGCACGCGCCGCGTCACCACCAGGTCGTGATGGATCACCGGCAGCGAGGTCAAGCCGCTGAAGGAAGTGGCGGTGGCCTTCAACAACAGCAGGTAGAGGCTCAGCAGGTTCATGCCGGCTCCCGCGAGGGCCTCTCCAGCGCCGGCCGGGGCCAGAGCGCCCCGACCGCTGCCGCCACCGCCAGCACGGGAATGGGCGGTACCGACAGGCCCGCCAGCAGCGCCAGCGATCCGCCCGCCAGCAGTGCGGTGCGCAAGCGGTCGCCCCGCCCCAGGCGCGAGCGGACCAGGTTCCAGGCCGCCGCACCCATCATTCCCACCGCCGCCGCCAGCAAACCCGCAATCGCCCCGGCCGCCGCCCGGTTGCCTTTCACTTCCTCGTAGAGAACCGTCAGGGCCACCGCCAGCAGCGCCGAAGGGATCGTGGAGACCAACACCGCACCCAGCGCCGCCGGCCAGCCCCTCACGTACCAGGCGACTGCGGCGCAGAAGGCCAGTACGTTCGTCCCCGGCGTGATGCGCGCCAGCGCGTAGGCCAGCCCGTAGCGCCCCGGGCTGAGCCAGTCGCGCCGCTGGACCAGCTCCCGTTGGAGCGCAGCCATGGCCGGCTCGCCGCCCCCAAATGTCAGATTGCCGATCCTCAGAAAGATCAGCAGCAATTCTCCCAGCGGGGCTGCGCTCATGCCGACAATGATACATTCGTAACTGCACCCGCCGTGTTCCGAGGCAAACGGTTCCTCATGATCGGCTCGGCCGCCCTGGCGGCTCTGGCCGCTGCGGTCTGGATCCTGCTGCGCACCCGGCCGCCGCAGGCGGCCCCAAAGACGCAGCAGGCGGGCGCCCCCTCGATCCCGGCCGAAGTTCGCCTGACGGGGGCGATTCGCGCCCGCCAGGTGGTGGCGGTGGCGGCCACGGTCGAGGGGATCCTCGAGCAATTCATGGCCGAGCCCGGGCAGGAGGTTTTCGAAGGGCAACTGCTGGCGCGCATTCGCAACGGCGGCTTGGAGGCGGCCCGGCAAGCGGCCCAGTCCGACCTGGAGCGGGCCGAAGGGCGGGTGCGCGCCCTGGAGAGCGGCCTGATCGCCGCGCGGCTGGAGGCTTCCCGCTCGCGCGCCGACGCGGACCGCGCCCGCAGCGAATACGAGAAGGCCGAGCGCGTCTTCGAACGCCAGAATTTCCTCTTCAAGGAGGGCGCCACTCCCAAGCTGGTTTTCGAGAAGGCGCGCAAGGAATTCGAGGCCGCGCGGCAGGAGGCGGAGACCGTCGGGGAGCTGGCCCGCGTGGCCGAAGACCGGGTCGCTTCGCTGACCAAAGAACTGGACGCAGCGCGGCGCCTGCTGGAGGAGAAGAAGCAGGCGCTCGAGGAAGCCCGGCAGAATCTGGAGGCCACCGAGGTCCATTCGCCCGTGGACGGCCTGCTGCTGGCCCGCAGCCGCAAGGTGGGCGATCCGGTGGGGCCGGAGGTGCAGGATCTGCTCCAGATCGCGGTGGACTTGTCGGCCCTGGAGGTGGTGCTGGAGCCGGAACCGCCCGTGCTCGAGCGCATCCGCCCGGGTCAGGACGTCCTGGTCGAGGTGATCGAGGGCCCCGAGTCCGGCATGCCGGGCCGGGTCTCGGCCGTCGAGCAGGGACGCGTGATCGTCTCCTTCGCCAACCCCAGCCCGGCCGTGAAGCCCGGCATGACGGCGCACGTGCGGATTCGACTGGCGCCTCCCGCCGCCGGGCCGTGAGCCGAGTGGGCTTCAGCCCTCCCGGGCAGGCAGTGCCTGCATGCCGTAGCGGCGCGCTTCCTGCTCCATGAGCCGGGTGAGTTCGGCCTTGATGGACTCGGGCAGCCGCGAGGGAGTGTAGGCCTCGATCCGGCGCTCGACCTCGCGGGCCGCTCGCTCCAGCAGGCTGAGCGAGCCCTCCTTCGCCCATCGGGCCCGGTTGGCCCGATCCAGGACCCCGCCGGGGAAAGTGATCTCCTGCCGCAGATGGCGGCGCGTATGCTCCGCGATCAGCAGGTGCTTCTCGGCCAGCAGTTCCTGGAAGATTCCCAGTGCGGGAAAATCCTCCCGGGGCTCGATGCCCTCGATCAGCCGGTAAGCCTGGCCGCAGATTTCATTGTCCAGCACGAGTTTTTCCAGGCTCTGACAGCTCTCGAAATCCAGCATGCCCGGGCCGGAAATGCTGTTGATGCCCGCCAGCGCCGCCAGCGCCGCTCCCATGCCCGTTTCCATTCCGGCCTGCGCGTCCAGTTGCTTGGCGTCGCTCAGCGCGACGTAGCCTTGGGTGGGCATCCCCAGCCGCTTGCCGATCTGGCTGGCGGCGCAGTTCAGCATGGCGGTTTCGATGGCGCCCATGGGCGTGGTTTCGTAGCGCACGTCGAAGACGGCCGGCGAGCCGCCGAACAGCAGCGGGTGACCCGGCGCAACCAACTGGCTGAGGACCACGCCGCTGAGGTTCTCCGCCGTCTGCTGGATGAGGCTGCCCACCAGCGTCACCGGGGCCATAAAGCCCGCCAGCGGCATCGAGACCAGCTCGACGGGGATGCCCGCGCGGGCGCAGTCGGCCAGATTCCGGCTGGTCACCTCGCTCCACTTCAAAGGCGCGGTGGGGCAGCAGGAAAACACGGTCAGCGGTTTTTGGCGCAGCGCCTCCGGGCTGCCGCGCACCGCCACCTGAAGCTCGTACATGAGCCGGAAGGACTCGATCGTGAAAGCGCCCGTCACCACGGGCTTTTCCCCGTACAGCAGGCTCAGATAGAGCCGGTAGCTGTCGGCGATCGGCTCGGGAACGTCGGCCGGAATCAAGGCCGTGCTTTGGGACGCCAGGTGCTCCAGCCGGCTGGCCAGCTTGACGTAGCGGAGGTAGTCGCCGGTGTCCGGCTTGCGCATGCGCCCGCTGCGGGGGTCCAGGATGTGGATGGCGGCCGATCCCGGCGTGAAGTAGACCCGGTCGCCCGCCAACTGGTGGGTCTGGTTGCCCAGCACGTCGTAGAGGCCGAAGGAGCGGGGCACGCTGGCCAGGGCGCGGTCCAGCAGATCCTGGCTCAAGCGGACCCTCCCATCCGCCTGGTCGGTTCGTGCGCCGTGATCGGCCAGTAGCTCCCGCAGGGCGGGATTGTGAATCTCGACGCCCAGCCGGCACAGCAGATCCCGCGCTTCGGCGATGATCCGCTCGACCAGCTCCTCCTCCAGCAGTCGCAGTGCGGGCCTCATGGGCGGCCTGCCTCAGGCGGCGTCCGCGTGCCGCTTGAGAATTTGCGGCAGGTTTTGCGAGAACGCCGAGCGGGCCAGCACCATGTCGCAGCCGGTCTCGTGCGCCTTCTGCTTGAGCTCGCCCTGCACGTGGGAAAGATAGCCGATCACGCTGATCTGTTTCAGGTCCGGATGACTCTTCAAGCGGGCGATCATCTTCAGCGGCTGGACCGCCTGGAAATTCAGGTCCATCACGATCAGGACCGGCATTTCCTTGGCCTTCTCCAGCAGGTCCTTATCCGTTTTGACGAACTCGACCTGCATGCCCGCTTTCTTGGCGGCGTCGGTGATCTTGATGGTGAAAAACAGATCGCCTACCGCCGCCAGCAGTTTCTTGGCCTGTTTCTGCATAGGAACCTGCTTTTTGCTTTGTTGGCATTCGCCGAAATCGGTCTAGATTCCGAGCGAGTGCTTTGCCTGGGGGGAACCCCTATCTTACCTTGCCCCACCGCCCGGCCGCAACCGGCCTCGGGATCGCCGGCCCTGGTTTCCGACTCCGGCCCCCGCTGCCGGATTCATTGCGCCGCGGGGAAGCCGCCGTGTCTGGCGCGCAGCCCGGACCCAAGCCGCCGCGCGTACGCGGCCGTAAAGGCGGCCGCGAAGTAAAAAATCTGAGCCGAATAATATACCCAGAGCAGCAGAACCACCACTGAGCCGGCGGCTCCATAGGCCGAACGCAAAGCCCCTCCCCCCAGATACCACCCGATCGCCGATCTGCCCAACACGAACAGAAAGGACCCCAGCAGAGCGCCCGCCCATACGTCATTCCAGGCGATGGCGGCATCGGGCACGAATTTGAACGCCAGGGCGAAGAGCACGGCGGTCAGGGCGAACGGCAGCAGCAAGTTCGCCCCCTCCAGCAGAGCCGGGGCGGCCCGTCCTCCCCCCAGCATGCGCCAGAAAGCCACCCAGGCCGCGCCGGCCGCCACCGAGGCTACCAGCAGCAAGCCGATCCCCATCATCAGGGCCAACGCCCACAGCCTTTCCCGCAGCAAGCGCAGCAGGCCGCCCGCGGGCGGCTGGATGTCCCAGAAGGCGTTCAGCCCGCTGTGCAGCTCGACGAAAGCCGCCGTGGCCCCCGCAAAGCTGATCAGCAGACTGCCCAGGGAGAGCCATCCCGCGGCCGATTGCCGCCAGGCCCGCGCCAGCAGGTCCTGGATCGCTTCCGCCGCGTCGGGGCCCACCAGGCGCGTCACCTGCGCTTCGATTTCGCCCCGCGCGGCCTGCGGCCCGAAGATCCAGCCCGCGGCCGCCACCGCCACCACCAGCACGGGCGCCAGTGCGAACAGCGAATAAAAAGCCAGCGCCGCCGCCGGCCGTCCGGCATCCCGCCGCCACCAGTCCTTCACGGCCTCAACCAGAACTCCCCACCACCGGCTCATCGCCGCGACCGAGAGCTGCCGTAAGCCTCGCCCGGACGGCTCAAGCCAGTTTCTCCCCGATCGCCTTGGCTTGCAGGAACAGCAACAGGTAGTCCGGCCCGCCCGCCTTCGAGTCCGTGCCCGACATGTTGAAGCCGCCGAAGGGATGCGCGCCCACCATCGCGCCGGTGCACTTGCGGTTGATATAGAGATTGCCCACGAAGAATTCCTCTTTGGCCCGCCGGATCTTCTCCCGGTTGGCGGTATAGACCGATCCGGTCAGGCCGTATTCGGAATCGTTGGCCAGTTCGAGCGCGTGCTCGAAGTCCCGCGCCCGGCTGACCGCCAGCACCGGCCCGAAGATTTCCTCCCGGAAAATGCGCGCCCGAGGCTCCACCTCGGCGAAGATCGTGGGCTGGAGAAAGTAACCGGGACCGCCCGCCCGTTCGCCGCCGGTTACCAGACGGCCTTCCTGTTTGCCGATCGCGATATAGTTCAGGATGGAACGCAGGGCCGCTTCGTTGATCACCGGCCCCAGAAAGTTCTCGGGATTCTCGGCCGGACCCACCCGCAGGCTTTCCGTCCGGACCTTGAGCCGCTCGAGAAACTCGTCGTAGAGGCTCTGATCCACGATCGCCCGCGAGCAGGCCGAGCACTTCTGCCCCTGGTAGCCGTAAGCGGAAACCAGCACGCCTTCCACGGCGCGCTCCAGGTCCGCTTCCGCATCCACGATGATGGCGTCCTTGCCTCCCATCTCGGCGATCACCCGCTTGATCCAGAGCTGGCCGGGCTGCGTCCGGGCCGCCAGTTGGTTGATGCGCAGCCCGACGTCTTTCGATCCGGTGAAGCAGATGAAGCGCGTCAGGGGGTGCTCGACCAACAGGTCGCCGATGGCCCCGCCGCTGCCGGTCAGCAGCGAGAAGCTGCCTGCGGGAAAGCCGGCCTCGGCCAGCACCTCGGCGAACTGGGCGGCGATGGTCGGCGTGTCGCTGGAGGGCTTGATGATCACAGTGTTGCCGGTGACCAGCGCGGCCGTGGTCATCCCGGCCAGAATGGCCAGAGGGAAGTTCCAGGGCGCGATGATCACGCCCACGCCCAGGGGCAGGTACACCAGCTCGTCGCGCTCGCCGGGGAACTGCACCGTCGGGTGGGAACCGGCCAGCCGCAGCATTTCCCGGGCGTAATACTCGCAGAAGTCAATCGCCTCGGAGACGTCGGCTTCCGCCTCGGGCCAGGTCTTGCCCGCCTCGAAGACCAGCCAGGCGTCGAATTCCATCTTGCGCCGGCGCAGGATGGAGGCCGCCCGCAACAGCATGGCGGCCCGCTCCTCGGCAGGCGTGCGCCGCCACAGCGGGAAGTACTGGTAGGCCCGCTCGACCGCTTGCCGGGCCTGCTCGGGCGTGGCGCGCTGATGCACGCCCACGATCTCCTCCGGCGCCGAGGGGTTCAACGAAACGAGCTTCTCGGGGGACCTCTGGCGCTCGCCTCCGATCAGCAGATCGTACTCGCGCCCGAACCGGGCGCGCACGCCGGCCAACGCCTCCTCCAGGGCCCGGCGCTTCTCCGGGGCCGAGAAATCGGCGTAGGGCTCGTTGCGAAAAGCAGGCAAGGTTTCGCGGACCCCCGCCAGTGGTGATCCCATGCTCTCCGGCTCCCTGGCGCTCCCCTAGCCGCCCACCAGCTTCCGCCCGCGCTCGAGCAGCTCGCCGGCGTCCTCCGCGATTTCCACTCCCTTGCGATAGATCTGCCGGCCGCGCTCGGCGATCTCCTCGCCCAGTTCCCGGCCGCGTTCCAGGATCTGCTCGCCGGTTTCGGCCAGCGCCTCCCGGGCCTCCCCGGTCTTCCTGGCCAGGTACCGGCGGGTCTCCTTGCCCGATTTGGGGGCATAAAGTAGAGCCACGCCGGCGCCCACGGCTGCCCCGATCAAGAACCACACGAACTTCTCGGCGTCTTTCGACATCAGTTTTCGCCCTCCTGCTTCGATTGTAGAGGAACGGGGCAGGCCGCGCCGGCTCGGCGCCGCCGCGGGGAGCGACGATCGGCGATCAGGCGGCCGTGCCCGGCGGCTCTTGGGGCGCAGACTCGACCTGCTCGCCTCCGGACCCCGCCGGCAGCCCCTGTCCGGTGGCTCTCTTGATGCGGGCCAGCGAGCGCAACACGTTGCGGCGCACGATCGCCTCGCGGTCCTTCAGCAGGCGCCCCAGCACCGGAAGGAACTGGGGATCCTCCAGAAAGCCCATGGCCCAGGCGGCGGTCGCCCGAAAAGCGGCCGAGCGATGGGCCGCCATCTCCTGCAGCAGCGTCGCGGCTGCGGGATCACCCAGTAGATACAGACCCACCAGCGCGTTGCCCACCACCCGGTTGTTGGAGTCTCTCAGAGCCAGCTTGAACACATCCGCCGCGCCGGGCGCCTCCAGGCCCCAGAGGGCCTCCACCACGTTGGCCCGCACCCGGGCGTCGGTTTCCAGCAAGCGCTGCTCGGCCCAGGCCCCGCTTTTCAGGCTGCGCCCTACCATCAAGGCGGCTTTCGAGCGCACCTTCGGGCTGGGATGCCGCAACAACTGGACCAGATTGACCACCGTGCGCGTGCCGTCGGAGACGCTCTCCAAGATTTCCAGCAGGCGGTTGATGCGCACCGGATCGGCGGCCGCCGGGTCGGGATGGGTTCCCAGCCCGCGCAGCAGCCAGCGGGTCAGCTTGGCGTCCAGCATGGGATCGGCGTGGGAGAGCAGGCGGATCAACTCGGTCGCGGCGCTTGGGCTGAGGGCGGCCGGATCGGAAAGGATCTTGGGGAGAGCATCGAATCCGAGCAGGAGATTGCAGAGGAACTGGCGGGCGGGAGAGTCTTCCGGCAGGCCGGGAAGCAGTTGGACGGCCAGGGCGCAGAACTCGGCCGGCTGGGCTTGCAACAGGGCGCGGACTTCCGAACGGGCGGCGGAGGGCTGCTGAGCAAACGAGTGCAACAGCCCCTCCAGGCGGGCTTGGAGTTCGGCCCTGGGCTGGGGCTGGACGAGGGGCTCGGCCACGCATCCTCCCTGGGGAAGAAATCGGCCCTGCCGCCCCGGGGCTTTAGCGGGCGGCCCTCCTTAGCCGAACCACCACCGGCGCCGCCGCCCGGCCGGCGGCGTCCCCACTTCCGCCCCCTCCAGGGCCGCCTGCGGATTCTCCACCAGCAGCGCTTCCGCCCTGGGCCGCCCGTAGCGGGACTCCACCCAGCGGAAGGCTTCGTCCAGCCGCGGCGTGCGGTCTTCCGCATCGTGCGCGTCGCTGGCGATGAAGTGCACCAGATTCCGCTCCAGCAGCACCCGGGCAAACGCTCGCGCCTCCCGGCCGAACCGCCCGAACAGCGACTGGGCCGTGATTTGCAACTTGCAGCCGCTTTCCACCCAGGCCTCCAACTGCTCCAGGCGTTGCTGCAAAAGCCAGTTCCGCTCGGGATGGGTGATCACGGGCGTCAGGCCCGCCGCCCTCATGCGCGCGAAGATCTCCTCGATGCTCTTGACGATCAGCAGGTCGGAAAACTCCACCAACAGGTAGCCCTGCCCGTTGATGCTATAGCGCTCCGGATGGGCGAGGGCGTCCTGAATGTTATCGAAGTTGAGTTGAAGATCGCAGCCGCCGTAAATGCGCGGAACTTCTCCGGCGGCGGCCTGCAACTCAGCGATCTTCGCCGCCACCACCGCCGGATCGAAAGAAAACTCCAGGCTGGCGTGCGGCGTGGCCACGATTTGGCGGGTGCCGGACTCCGCCGCCAGACGCAGCATAGCCAGGCTTTGTTCGAGCGTGGCGGCGCCGTCGTCCAGACCCGGCAGAATGTGGGAATGGATATCGGTCATGCAACGACGGGCGGCGGCCCAGGGCGGAGAACGCCGCACCCCGGCTAGATGAACATCTCCTCGTCGTGGGTGGCCTGCGCCACGCTGGTCTTGGCGCCCGCCAGCGCGGCCAGGGCCGCCCGGATGCCCGCCGTCAAACCGTTGATGTGCCGGATGGGCCGAACGATCCCGCTTTCCACCAGGGCCGTGGTTTGTTGGAACCGGCTCACCACGTCGTCCAGCACCATTTCGATCCGGTCCATCTGCACGCGCGTGCGGGTGCTGGCTTCGGTGAGCATCTCATCCACGTGAGTCAACTGCCGGCGGCTCAGCTCTACCACCTCCCCGGTCTTGGCCGACAGATCGCTCACCGCGCGGCGCAAATCCTCCAGCAGCTTCCTGGCCGATTCCAGGGCGGGCTCGGCCTTGGCCACCAGGGCCGAAACCTGCTCCTTCATGCGCCGGTTCGACAGGTACATGGCGACCAGCAGCACCGCCTGCACCACGATGGCTGCGGTCGCCACCACGATGGCGGCCGCCATCACGTACACCAAAGTCGTCTGATCCATGCGCCTTCAACTGCGGCCGGGGTTCAGGTCTCGGCCCCGCTTTCCTTCTCGGCGGTTCGGCCCGCCAGCGCATCCCGGTAGGCCTGCTTGCCCGCCTCCACGGCGGCCGCCAGGGTTTCCCTCTGCTTGCTGATGGCGCCCTTGCCGCGCTCGATCAACTCTTCGGCGGAGTCTTTGAGTTCTTCGCCCCGGCGCTTGAGGTATTCGCGACCCTCGTCCGCCTTGGTGCGGATGTACTGGCGGGTCTCCTGGCCGGATTTGGGCGCGAACAACACGCCCACCGCCAGGCCGATGCCGAAGCCGAACATGAAGGCGGTGAACTTGCTATCCTCGGCCATCTTCTGCTGCCTCCCTTTGCATCACTGGCATGGGAACTCCAGCCCTACGGCCCCCGGCCCCTGGGACGGCCCAGCGCTCCGCGGCGCCGCCGCTGGCTTCCTGCATACTACCATACTCTTTCGGCGGCCTTAGAGGAAAGCCTTAGCCGGCGGCTTGCCCCCGCGGCGGGGGTGGGCTAACCTGTTTCTGGAATGAATTCGCATTCGCACAGCGATCCGGCCGAGGAGGCCCCGCCGGAGGCAAAGCACCGCCCGGCCCGCCCCGGCCCCCGGCGCTCCAACCCCCTGAGCCGCATCGGGGTGGCGATTGATTCGGATCTGCTCGAGCGGTTCGACCGCCTGATTCGCCGGCGCGGCTACGCCAACCGCTCGGAGGCCTTCCGGGATTTGATCCGCCAGGAGCTGGTCGAAGAGGCCTGGGAATCGCCCGACCGTCAGGTGGTGGGCGCCGTCACCCTGGTCTACGATCATCACGTCCGCCTGCTCAACGAGAAGCTGCTGGCTCTCCAGCACGAGCATTACAACCAAATCCTTTCCGCCTTGCACGTGCATCTGGACCACGACCACTGCCTGGAGGTCCTCATCGTGCGGGGCAAAGCCCAACTGGTGCGCCGCATCGCCGACGCCTTGATCGCCACCAAGGGCGTCAAGCACGGACGGCTCACCATGGCCGCCGCCGGTAGCGCCCTGTGAGCGGCGCCCCGAAGCGGACCAGGAGCAACCCGTGATCCTGGGCTGCGGAATAGACAGCGCGGAGGTGAACCGCATTCGCGCGGCCGCCGAGCGCTTCGGGCAACGCTTCCTCAAGCGCGTTTTCACTCCGGCCGAGATCGCCTACGTCGAGCGCAAGGCCAACCCTTGGGAGCGTTATGCCGCCCGCTTCGCGGCCAAGGAGGCGGGCATGAAGGCCCTGGGTACGGGGCGGCGGGGCGCCGGCTGGCTGGATTTCGAGGTGGTCAACCTGGCGAGCGGCAAGCCCACCCTGCTGTTGCACGGCCGGGCGGCGGAGCTGGCTGCCCGTTTGGGCGTCCGCCGGGTGAACCTCTCGCTGACGCACACGGCGCAGGCCGGCCTGGCCGTCGTCATCCTGGAAGACTGAGGCCGTCTAGCGCGGCGGGCTGAGCGTCGCCTCGCGCGGCGGGGAAAGCTGGGCCGCCTCCAGGCGCCGGGTCTCCTGCCAGGTGTAGATCATGCGATGGATCACGGTGACGTTGGAGAGCACGGCGATCACCCACAGCACGGCCGCCATGCGGTCGAACAAGCCCCCGATGATCAGCAGCACGATCCGCTCCGGCCGCTCCATGAAGCCCACCTTGCATTTCGGAATCACGCACTCGGCGCGGGCCCGCGCGTAGCTGACCATCACCGTGCCGGTCATCACCACCGCCGTCAGCACGACGTAGAAGAAGCGGTTGATCGAGGCGTAGTAAACCAGCAGCCCCATCAGCAGCACCAGATCCGAGTAGCGATCCACCACCGAGTCGAAGAAGCCGCCGAAGGCCGTCACCCGGTTGGTCTCCCGGGCCACCCGGCCGTCCACCATATCGAACAGCCCGGCGGTCATGATCACCAGAGCGGCCCAGTGAAAGCGCCCCCGGGCCAGCAGGGCCGCCGCCGCCGCGTTGATCAGCAACCCCAGGAAGGTGAGCACGTTGGGGTGGATTCGGGAAAGCGCCAGAGCGTGCACCAAGACCCGGATGATCTTGTCCGCCACCAGACCGATCGCGCGCGTGTACGTCATCATCGCGCTTTGCGGGCGCCGCCCTCAGCTCTCCATGCTATCGTGAATGGTCGTCAGTCTCAGGATCTCCAGCTCGCGCCAGCCGCCCGGGATTTGGATGCGCACCACCTCCCCTACCTCCTTGCCGAGCAAGCCCCGGCCGATGGGCGAACTGGTGGAAATCCACCCCTTGCCGGCGTCGGCTTCCTCGCTGGTGACCAGCTTGTAGGTGATTTCCTCGTCCTTGACCCGGTCCAGGACCACCACCTCGGAGCCCAGCCCTACCCGATCGCGCGGGATGCGCGAGACGTCCACCATCGAGATCTCAGCCAGCCTCTTGCGGAGCTGCGCCAGGCGGGCGTTGACGTAACCCTGCCGCTCCTTGGCGGCATGATACTCGGCGTTCTCGCTCAGATCGCCGTGGGCCCGGGCGCGCAGGATCTCCTTGGGCAACTCGTGGCGCAGCTCGTACTCGAGCGCCGCGATTTCCTCCTGGAGCCTTTTCTTGAGGTCTTCCATGGCAGGAAAAACCGATTCCCGCTGGCCATTATAAACCAGCCGCGGCCCTCAGGGTCCGAAGCGCACGATCGCCAGCCCGATCTGCCCGTTGAGATTTTCCGCGGGCGCCGCCACGTCGCCGCCGCCGAACCAGACCCGCAGCTCGGCCGGCCCAACCTCGACTGCCGGATCGCAGGCCACGCGCGAGGCCCAGGGCCGGGGACCCTCGAAAACCGGCCCTTCCGAGACCCGGCGCCAGAGGACTCCGTCGCGCGAACGGGCCAACCCCAACCGGCGGTTCTCTCTCCGGTCCCGGCCGGTGTACAGCATCCAATACCAGCCGTGAGAGGCCCACACGGCCGGCTCCCCCAGCCCGTTTTCGTCGAAAGCGCCCTCCGGGCCCAGCTCCAGAATGGGGTTCGAGCGCAGTTTGAACCAGCGGCGCCCGTCCTGGGAAGAGGCCACGCCCAGGCGCTGGCGGCGGGCCCGGTCTTCACCCAGATAAAACAGGTAGAACTGGGTTCCGAATCGGACCACATAGGGGTCGGCCACCGCCCGCTCGTCCCAGGCGCCGCGCGGACCGGGCTCCAGCACGGGCGCCGGGTGTTTGCTCCAGCGCAGCCCGTCGTGCGAGACGGCCAGGCCGATGCGCGGCGGCCGCCCCGCCTGATACCAGTACCAGAAATCCCCGTTAACCACCAGAGCGGAACCGTTGGCCGCGATGGATTCGCCCTCCCAGGTGGCCGGATCGGGCGCCAGCACCGGCCCTCGTTTGCGCCAGGCGATCCCGTCGGCCGAGGTGGCCAGGCCCGTGCGCCAGACCCGCCCGTCGTACCCCGAATAAAAGTTGAAATAGAGGCCGTCGCGCCGCACCAGGGCGGGGTTCAGGGCGTCCACCGCGTCCCACTGCCCGGGCGCTCCCCGTTCCAGCACCGGTTGCGCAAGCGCCGTCCAATGGAAGGCCGGCTCGGAGGGCGGCTCCGGCAAACGGGGCAGGGAAAAGTCGCGGTAAGGGGTGCAGCCCGCCAGCAGGCCGCCGGCCAGCGCCGCCCATCCTGCCGGTTTCACGCGGGGATGCGGATGCGCAGTCCGGCGCCGTGGCCGGGCCGCGATTCGATCAGCAGCTCGCCGCCCAGGCTGCGCACGCGCCGCTTGATGCTCTGCGGGCCCAGTTGCAGCAGCTCGAGCTCCTCCAGCGTGAACGAGCCGGAGAAGCCGAAGCCCGCTCCGTTGTCGTCCACCGCCATCTCGACGTGCCGGCCGCTGCGCTGGAGGTTGACCGAGACCCGCCCGGCCCGGGAGTGCTTCTGGATGTTCTTCAGGGCCTCGCGCAGGATCTGCATCATCTCCTGGCAGGTCTCGGGCGCGCAGTTCAGCACGGCGTCCGAGCTGGAGAAGCGGACCGGGATGCCGGTGTCCTTCTGAAAATCCTCGCTGATGCGCCGGGCGAAGGCCACCAGGTCGGTTCCCTCGAACTGCTGGGGGCGCATGGTGCGCAGAAACAAGCGCAGCTCGGCCACCTGGCGCCGCACCTGCTCGCGCAACTGGCGCAGCTCCTCCAGAGCGGCTTTCTGATCGCGCTCCAGCAGGCGGCGCACAATGTCCAGCCGGATCTCGAAGCCGATGAACTCTTGCAGCGGCCCGTCGTGGAAATCGCCCGCAATTTTCTGGCGCTCTTCCAGACGCGACTTTTCGGCTTCCGCCCGACGCTGGTCGGCTTCCCGGCGCGCTTCCCCCAGCCGCTGTTCCAGCCGCCGCTTCTCATAGGCGACGGCGGCCGAGACCAACCCGCCGAACAGCACCAGGCGGCGCAGGGGCGCGGCCTCCGGCCAGGGGGCGGCCGCGAAAAACAGGGTCGAGGCGCCCGCCACGATCAGCACGTCGCTGGCGCTGTGTTCCAGCATCGCCTCCAGCAGCAGATAGCCGTAAAAGGCCGAGCTCAGCCACAGCCCCGGGTCGTGGCCCCAGCGCGCGAACACCAGAAAGAACAGGGTGTCCAGGCAGAGGCTCAACAGGGTCAGGCCGGCGATGCGCTGGTAACCGCCCATCAGCAGGCCGAAGGTGGCATGGATCGAGTAGACCACCGCCCCCAGCGTGACGAGGCTCAGCGCGGGCTTGCCCCCGCCGAGTTGCGCCGCCAGGCACAGCAGCCCGAGCAGCAAGCGCGCCGCCGCCAGGGCGACCCGCCACAGAGGCGTTACCGCGCTGTCCTCGCCCGCCATCGGATCCTGCCTTCTCCGGGAAAGGCGGCCGGCGGAGCCCGGCCCCTACCTGCGATACAGATACAGCGTGTGGCTGCGACCCTCCCCGTCGTCGTCAATATACTCGGTCTTTACCGGCGTCCAGCCCGAGAACTCGAAATCGTGCGAGACGATGCGCGCCCCTTTCTTGAGTTGCTTCTCCAGCAGCGGCCGCACCTTGTCATTCGAGGAAGGCAGCAAATACACGGTGATGACGTCGGCCTTGCTGTAGTCCTGCTTCATGATGTCGCCCTGGATGATGCGCGCGCGCTTTTCCAGACCCAGGCTCTTGATCCGCTCGCTGCTTTGCTTCCAGAGGTCCTTGTCGAACTCGATGCCGGTGGCGTCCGCCCCGAACTTCTGCGCCGCCATGATGGCGATCCGCCCGTCGCCGCTGCCCAGGTCGAACATCTTCTCGCCCGGCTTGAGTTCGGCCAACTGGAGCATCTTCTCGACGATGGTCTCGGGCGTCGGATAGTAAGGCGCCAGTTTCTCGGTCTCCTGCTGGGCCGAAAGCGCCAGACAACCTGCTAAAAGAACGAAGTATCTTCTCCTCATCCGATTTGGCCTCGGTAAGTAAATTCTACTGCACCCCGGGCCGGCGGCGGCAGCGCCGCCCGTGAAGCCGTCCTATGGCGCCACATACAGCCGCACGCGGTTACTCTGCCTCCCTTCGCTCTCCAGATAGAACTCGGCCGGCCCGAGGTTGACGATCTCGGGTAACTGGACCTCCACCAGGTACAGCCCGACATAGCCGGGGGCCAGCGTGGCTCGCGTCACCTCGAGGGGCGCGCGGTCCAGATAGGCCCGCACCGGCGCCGCCACCGCAGGAGGATCCGCCAGGGGCGCGGGCAACCCCGTGGGCCAGGCCGGACGGACCCTGCCCAGGCCCGTAGCCAGTACTTGAATCCGGCTGCCCGAGCGGGCCGGGTTCATCCCGTCCAGCAGCACCCCGCCGGCCGCCTCCACCACCAACGGGGCGCCCTCGCGATCCAACACGATGGCGGGCGAGACCTCCTGCAACGGGTAGTCGAAGCGCAGGCTCTGCGAGCCCGCGCGCAGCGCCAGCACCAACCGCTCGCCCAGGGCCTCGAAGGGAATCTGGATCTGGGATTCGCTTTCCGAGGCGGCCAGCACGGGCGCCGCCAATCCGCCCGCCTGCGCCTGCTCGATCCGCGCACCCACCACACTCAGCAACGACCCCGGGGCCGCCGCCCGCGGACTCGAATCCGCTGCGTTGACGACCTGGGGCGCCCAGCGCCGGTGGGGCGCCGGAGCGGCGTAGACACCGTAGCCTTCCAGGGCTACGAAAAGCTGGTTGGCGCCGGCATCCAGGCGCACGTCGCGGGCCGCGCTCTCGGGCAAGCCGCCCAGGCGGCGCCAAGGGGTGGCCGGCCCGGGCGCTCGCAGATCCGCTCGAGTCAGGTATAGGCCCCGGTCGGTGGCCAGATAGACCGCCCCGCTGGGGGCATCCGCCGTCACCCCGCGAGCGGCGGCGCCTTCGGGCAGATCCGCGCTCAGATCGTCCCAAAACAGCCCGCCGTTGGTGGTGCGCAGCAGCCGCGCGCCGCCGGCTCCGCCCAAGGCGGCCAGCGCCACCCGCGGCTCGCTGCGGTCCACCCAGATACTTTCTACCGGCCCAGGCGAGTCCGGCCGCCAGGGCAAGCGCCAGCTCTCCCCCCGATCGGGCGAAACCCACAGCCGCCCGTCGCGCGCTCCCGCATAGAGGTAGTCGCCCGCCGCAGCCACCGCGCTGAACTCAGCGCGCAACGCCTCCGACAACAGACTGCGCAGGGCAGCCTCCTGCTCGAAGGCCGCGTCGCGCACCGGCCGCCAGGCTTGCCTCTCTCCCGGCGCCCATTCCAGCGGGCCGATCCCTTCCGCCTCGATCCGCAGTCCCCGCAAGCTTTCCGGCGCTCCCAGGATCCGGCGTACCGGCAGGTTGGGCAATCCCTGGTGGATCCCGCTCCAGGACAGCCCGCCGTCGGCCGAGCGCCAGACGCCGTAATCGTTGGCTACCACGACGATATCGGGCTGCTGCGGGGAGACCGCCAGGTCCCGCATCCCGCCGCCGATGATGGATTCCTGCTGATATGCTGTCAGGTTCCGCCATGAGCGCCCGCCGTCGTCGGAGCGGTAAACGTGCCCGGCCAGGGCGTAAAGCCGGCCCGGGCTCAGCGGGTGTTCCCGGATGCCGGTGCGCGGGGGCGGGGCTTGCCCCTCGGCCGGCGTCCAGCGCCCGTCGGCCTCGGCCCGGAAGACCAACCCGGAGCGCGTGCGCACCAGCAGGGCGGCGCCCTCGGAGGAAAACCATACTCGCTCCACCGGACCCGAGGCGGGCGAGGCCAGCGACAGCTCGATCAGCTCGGAGCCCATGGGCCGCCAATCCGGAGCCGGAATCTGCGCGGCCGCCGTGCCGGCCAGCAGCAGCGCCGCCGGAACCCCCAGCCGCCGCACTGTGGCGTTTCGACCCATGCGATGAGTCCATTTTACCCCGCCTGCGAGGTCTGGGGCCTGGCCTATCCCTCTTATTTGCACAAAAATTCGTCCTGGCGTGTAACTTGCATTGCAACTTTGGTGTAAACTTGGGTGTTGGAGTTTGGCGCCCCGGGCGGAACTGCCGCCGGGAGGGGTGACGATGCGACGCCGGTACAGTGCGGCGACGGCGATGGGGCTGCTTGCAGCCGCCGCCTTGGTGTGCCCGGCTCAGGCGCCTCCCCTCGGGACGCCCCCCTCCTCCGGCGCGCAGGCCAAAGCGCAGCCCCTGGGCCCGCCTCAATCGCCCGGTGCGGCCCGCCTGATCGCGCTCACCGGCCAGGTTTCCCTGTTGCGCGATTCCGTCCCTTGGGCCTTGGAGGTGGGCGACGAGATTCTGCCCAGGCAGATCATCGTCACCGGCCCCGACGGCTTCGCCCGGTTTCAACTGGCCGATGGCAGCAGCTTCGAGGTCTACCCGAACTCCCGGGCCACCTTCCGGAACAATCCGGGCGACTGGCGGCACCTGGTCGAGGTATGGCTGGGCCGCTTGAAATTCCGCATCCAGCGCTTGAGCGGCTTGCCGAATCCCAACCGCGTGGACACGCCCACCGCGGTGATCTCGGTCCGCGGCACGGTCTTCGACGTCGAGGTGGATGCCGAAGACGAAGCCACCCTGGTGGTGGTGGACGAGGGGCAGGTGGCGGTGCAGCACAAGCTGTTACCCCGCGGCGCGCCGCGCTTGCTGAATCCGGGCGAATGGATCCGGGTCGTCAAGACCCAGCCGCTGGCCAAGAAGTCGGTTGACAAGGGGTCCGTGCTGCGCACCGCCTTGCGCGCCATCGCCGACGCCCTTTACACCGCCGTCTACGACACTCCCGGTTCGCCGGGCGGCGGCGGCCCCGTGCCCCCGGCCTCGGGCGGCGGGGTTCCCGGCGGCGGTCTGCCGGGCGATACCGGACCTCAGACGCCGCCCCCGCCTCCTCCGCCTCCGGACTCCGGCGGCCCGCCTCCGCCTCCCTAATCGCCCAAGCGGTCGCCGCTCGAACCTCCCCGCTTTGCCGCCGTGCGACACTGGGGAAGAGATGAGACCATTGGCTGGCTTGGCGACCGCCGTGCTGATTGTGACCACCGCGTCGGCCTGGCGCCAGAGCGGATCTGTGCCGCCGGAATGGGAGGTCCGCGCTCAGGTCGGCGCTCTGGCGGCCGGCTTGGAGCGCCTCAAGCCGCTGCTGGAGCAGGTGCGGCCCCAGGAGTGGCTCGCCCGCGGGGCTCCGCAGGGCTACGTCGGGCAGCACCGCACCATCGGCCTCGAGTTGGGATACCTGGAGCGCTCGGCCCGCATCCTGGCGGACCGGCCCGACCGGCTCCCCGCCGCCTTGGACACCTTCTTTCGCGTCGAGCGGCTTCAGGCTCTGATGTCTTCGCTGTGTGAAGGCGTGCGGCGATACCAAAACCCGGCCCTGGCCGATCTGATCGAGTCGGTCGTCTCCGAGAGCGCCCCGGCCCGCGAAAGCTTGCGGCAGTACGTGCTGGACCTGGCCGAGGTCAAGGAGCGCCAGCTCGCCGTGGCCGACCAGGAGGCCCAGCGCTGCCGCGCGCTGTTGATCCGCCAGCCTCCCGCCCGCTCCTCGCCGCCCGCGCGCAAGGATCCTGCCGCCTCCCGGGAGCAGCCATGAACCAGATCCGCCAGTTCTCATGCAGCATTTGCGGCGAACCCTCGACCGAGATCTGCGTGTACTGCACCAAGGACGCCTGCCCCAATCATCTCTGCCCCCGCTGCCTGCGGTGCAGCGATTGTTGCGAGTGCCAGGTGCCGCTGGAGGCCGGAGCGTTTGAGGCTCGCTCCTCCGGTCAGTAAAGCGGGGGCTCGCCCGGGGGCCGCGTCTTCCAGCGGCGGTGCATCCACAGCCATTGGTCGGGGAACCGGCGGATCACGGACTCCAGCAGCCGGTGCAGCCTCTGGGTGTCGGCTGCGACGTCGCCCGTGATCTGGACCGGCGGGTAAAAGCGGAGCACGTAGCGGCGCTCGGCCTCCGACCAGAGCGCGAAGCCGGGGATCACCGCCGCCCCGCTGCGGGCCGCCAGCCGCGCGAAAGCCGCCCCGGCGCAGGCCTTCAGCCCGAAGAACTCGACGAAGACGCCTTCCTCGGGAGCGGCGTTCTGATCTATCAGGATTCCCACCGCCCGGTTGGCTTTGAGCGCCTTCAGCACGGCGCGGGCGGCGTCTTTCTTGTCCAGGATGCGGTTGCCCGAAAGGGCGCGCCGCCGGCGGACGAGCCTCTCGAGCAGGGGGTTGTCCAGGGGGCGGGCTACCACGTCCATGGGGCCGCTCAGCAGGCCGTGGGCGAAGGCGCTCAGCTCCCAGTTGCCCAGGTGGGCGGCGGCGAACAGCACGCCCCGCCCGCGCTCCAGGGCGCGCTGGAAATGCTCCCGGCCTTCGTAACGTATCCAGCGGGAAATGTTTCGCTCGTTCAGCCCCGGCAGCCGGGCGAAGATCGCCGCCATCCGCCCCAGCGAGACAAACATGCCGTCGGCGATCCGCCGCCGCTCGGCCTCGCTCAGCTCGGGCAGGGCCAGCGCCAGGTTCCGCAGCGCCGTCCGCCGCAACCGCGGAACCAGCCGGTCCAGCAGCCGCGCGTAGAGCCGGCCCAGGCGCTCCGCAACGCTCCAGGGCGTCCGCGCCAGCGTGGCGAGGGCGGCGCGCGCCGCCAGATATTCCGCCCAGTTGCGCAGTGCGGAGCGCGAGGGCAAGGCCGCTCAGCCTCGCTGGCCGGCTACGCGTAGCTGGCCGTGGCCCCCAGGTTCTTCTCGGCGCGCTCCCGGTTGATCCGCTCCATGTAGCCGGAGGCCCGGAAGGCCGCCAGAGGATCCTCGGGCAGCCCGCGGGCGCGCCGCCATGCGCGGATCAGGGGCCGCACGTCGGTGGCGAAGGCCGCCTTCAGGCACTCCTCGGCGTCCACCAGCTCGCAGCGCTCCTGGTGCGCCGCCAGCCGCGCCTGGTCCACCAGGGCGGCCTTGGCGTACAGTTCCTGGGCGGTGACCGCGGTTTGGATCATCTCCTCGATCTTGCCCTTCAGGTTGTGGCTCTGGTCAATCATGTAGGCCACGTCGGCGCGCCGCCCGGTCTCGAACTCCCAGCAGAGGATCTCGTGGAAGATGCGGAAGACCTGGTAGGGATCAATCGAACCCAGCGTCAGGTCGTCGTCGGCATAGCGGCGGTCGTTGAAATGGAAGCCGCCCAGCATCTCCTCGTCCAGCAGCCAGGCGACGATCTGCTCGATGTTCTGCGCCTGGTAATGGTGGCCGGTGTCCACCAGGACCCTGGCTTTCGGCCCGGCCGCGCGGGCCAGCAGCAGCGCCATGCCCCAGTCGGCGATGTCGGTGTGGTAAAACGCCGGCTCGAACGGTTTGTACTCGACCAGCAGCCGCTGGCCTTCGCCCAGGCGCTCGTGCGCCGCCCGCAGGCCTTCGATGAACCAGCGCTTGCGCCGCCGGATGTTGGCCGTGCCCGGGAAATTCGAGCCGTCAATGAACCACAGCGAGATGTCCCGGCTGCCCGTGATCGAGGCGATCTCGATGCACTCCAGAATGTGGCGCAGGGCCGCCTGCCGCACGGCCGGATCCGGGTTGCCCAGCGAGCCGTACTTGTACCTCTGGTCCTGAAAGACGTTGGGGTTGATCGCTCCGATCCGCACGCCGTAGTGGGCGGCCAGCTTCACCGTCTGCGGGACGCCGGCCGGGCCCTCGGGAAAGTCCCACAGCACGTGCACCGCCACCGAAGGGCAGCAGCCCGTGTAGCGGTGAACCTGGGCGGCGTCGGCCAGCTTCTCCTCGATCGTCGTGGCCGCCCCCGGCTGGATGAACTTGCCGAAGCGCGTTCCCGTGTTGGCGAAGCCCCACGAGGGCAACTCGATGCGGAAGGAGTCCAGCGCCTCAACGACGATGTCTTCTGCTCTGGCGGGCATGTTCTTCAGCCTATCATGCCCGCTGCCGCTGCGGGCCCCGGACGGCGCCCGCCGGCTCTCAACGGCCCAGGGTGAAATTCACTTCCACCTGCGTGGTGACGCGCACCGGCTGGCCGTTCAGCAGGCTGGGCTGGTAGACCCACTGCTTGACGGCATCCATCGCCGCCTGCCGCAGCAGCGGGGGCCCGCTGATCGCCTGGACCTGCTCGACGCGGCCGTCCGGGCCGATCACCGCCTCCAGGCGCACGACGCCTTGCAGCCGCGCCTGCCGGGCCAGCGGCGGATAGACCGGATCGCGCCGTCGGATCAGCTTCGCCTCTTGGACTACCCCGCCCACTCGGGTGGGCGGCGCGGCGGCGGCCGCCGCAGCCGGCGTCGTGGGCTTGGGCGCTTCGGCCGCCGGCTGGGCTGGCGGCGCCTCCGGCTTGGCCGGCTGCGTCACCGGAGAGTTCGATGCGGTCGCGGGCTGGATGATTTGGGCGGCCGGTTGCGCAGGCGGCGGCGAGGAAGCCGTGGTCGAGGCGCCTGCCGCTCCGGAGTTGGCCTCTTGCGGCGGAGGCGTCACGGCCGGCTTGGCGCTGCTGGCGGGCAACTCCACCTTGGGAGGCTCGGCTGCCGGGATGGGCTCCACCGGACTCAGCCGGGCCGCCAGCGATTCGCTCCGCGTCGCCGGGGGCAGCGGCGCCATCGAGCGCAACGGCTGCGCCGTCTTGGCGCCTTCCGCCGGCGCCGCCTCACTGCCGGAGGGCTTAGCCGCGGGCGCGTTCTCGGCCGGCGGTCCGGTGGGCGAGGGCCGCCCGCCCAGCACCCGCACCGATTCGCTCACGCTCTTGCCGTTCTTCAGGTCGGTCACCTCCAGCCGGAAACTCACGTCGCTGGTGATCGGCGAGTACACGATGCTGCCGCTGCGCAACTGCCCGAGATCCATCTCGACGTCCTCGCGGTGGTCGCCGTCGCTGATGGAAAGGATGGCGCGCTGCGCGGTTTGCAACAAGGGCAGCGAGCGATTCCAGCTCAGCAGCAACTGCCCTCCGCTGCGCTCCACCCGCAGCGCCAGCGACGAGGCGTCCGGCGCGGCGCTCGGCTGGACGCCGCCCGAGCGCATCCACAACAGCCAGCCGACCAGAGCCACCAGCAGGAGGGCCGCCACCGCCCACAGCGCGCGGGACTTCAGCAGCCGGGCGATCGGCCCCGGCTCGCCCGCAGCCTCGGCGCCCACGGCCTCGAAGAGGCCCGTCTCAGTTGCCTCGGCTCCCGCTTCGGCTCGTGGGGCCACCGCCGCCTTCGCCGTCGCGGCCGCAGTGGTCGCCGGGGCCGGTGGCGCTTCCGCCGCTCCGGCGGGCTTGGCTTGCTCGGCCGGTTTCGCCGGTGCGGCCGGCTTGATCTCGGCCGGCTTGGGTTCAGCAGCGGGTTTGGCGGCCGCGGGAGGCTTGATCTCGGCCGGCTTGGGTTCGGCGGCGGGTTTGGCGGCCGCGGGAGGCTTGATCTCGGCCGGCTTGGGTTCAGCGGCGGGTTTGGCGGCCGCGGCCGGCTTGCCATCCACGGGCGCGGCCTGCTCCGGAGCTTTGGCCGCCTCCGCCGCCCTCGGGCCTGCGGCCGGCGGCGCCTCGATGCGGCGCGCCGATTGGGGTTTGCCGTCCGCGGGCAGCTCGGCGGCTCGCGCCTCCTGTGCAGGCGGCGCCGCCGGCGGGGCGATTGCATCCGGTCCGGCCACCGCGATGCGAACCTGGATCGTGGGCCGAACCGGGGCGGCCGGCGGCGCGGGCGCGGCAGTCGGAGCGGCGGCCTCAGGCTGCGGGCGCTTCTCGGCCTTCAGCAGCTCCGCCCGGTGGAAGGGGAACGTCAAGCCGCTGGCCGGCGGCACGCTGTCGCCCTCCCAGAGGAAGAAACCCGCCAGGCTGGGTTTGCTGGCGAAAGGCTTCACCAGCAGAATCACGTGGTGCCGCTCGGCGAAGTAGGTGCGGATCAGAGTCTGATCCTCCTCGTCCAGCACCAGCTCCCGGCGCGTGTTGCTGCGGAAATAACCCACCACCGAGAGATCCCGCGCCGGCGCCTTTCTCCAGCGCTGGAGCGCCTCCTCGAGCCGGCGGCGATCCTCTTCGGCCAGCAGATACAAAGGACCGCGGCGGTAATCGCACGGGATCGCTTCGTAGTCTTCGATGATCACAGCGGGCTTGGGCTGCTTGGCGAAGCGGCCTAGCAACAAACCGCCTATTTCCGATCCGCGGCTGGTGATGGCGCGGAAGGTTTGTACGATTTCGTTGCCCAGCCGCTCTACGACGTCCAGGCTGATCTCGATGGCCAGCGGTTTGCCCGAAACTTCCCAGCGATAGCGCTGGGAGTCGGCAGAGCGCAGATCGGCGGGTGCGGCACTGGTAGTTGGCTGCGGCATGGAGGCGTCCTCCCCGACTCGTGTTCCCGGGACGGGTTTACCCGATTGATTCTACAATGGAATCATTATTTTTAACAACTGTTTTATTGCGGAGGAGGCGCCAGAATATGGTTTTAGTACCTTTTATGGGACTTACCTGCAATCGCGTGCGGTCCGCCGGCTGAAACCGCTCAGCAGAACCCGCAAAAACACCCGTCTTATCCACAGAAAAATACTGTAAGTCAACCTCTTCGAGAGTACCATCCACTGAGTTAATTCGGGTACCATAGCTAAGGTTAACCGCTCGCCTGCTCCAGCAGACAGGCCGCAATCCGCTCCCCCGCTCGCCCGTCCCAATGCTCGGGGACGGCCGCCGGCCGCCGGCCGTTCTCCAGCACGCTCCAGGCCGCGGCGCGGATCCGCTCCGGCGCGCTTCCCACCAGGATGTTGGTTCCGATCTGACAAGTGATGGGACGCTCGGTCGTCTCGCGCAGAGTCAGGCAGGGCACCCCCAGCACGGTGGTCTCTTCCTGGAGGCCGCCGCTGTCGGTGAGCACTAGGCGCGCGCGCGCCACCAGTCCCAGGAAGGGAAGATAGCTGAGCGGCTCGGTCAGCCGCAGCCGGCCGTCGAGCTGCGGTTGAGGCCGCCAGCCGAGGCGGTCCAGATGAGCGCGCGTGCGCGGGTGCGCCGGGAAGATCACGGGCAGCCGCCGGGCCAGATCGGAGACGGCCGCCAGGATGCCCAGCAGGCGCGGCGGATCGTCCACGTTGCCCGGCCGGTGCAGCGTCAGGACCGCGTAGCGGCCCGCCTCGAGGCCCTCGGGCAGCGGCAGGCTCCGCGCCCGCGGCAGGTGGCGGTACAGGCTGTCTATCATCGTGTTGCCCACCAGCCGGATCCGGGCCTCCTCGACGCCTTCCCGCCGCAGGTTTTCGCTCGCGATCCGGTCGGTGGTGAACAGCAGGTCCGCGATCGCATCGGTGCACAGCCGGTTGATCTCTTCCGGCATGCTCATGTCGCGCGAGCGCAGGCCGGCCTCCACGTGCGCCAGGCGAAGGCCCAGTTTCTTGGCGGCCAGCGCGCAGGCCAGCGTCGAGTTGACGTCGCCCACCACCACCACCCAATCCGGGCGCTCCTCCAGGCAGACCTCTTCGAAGGCCACCATCACGCGGGCGGTCTGCTGGGCGTGGCTGCCCGAGCCCACCCCCAGGTTGCGGTCCGGCGCCGGCAGGCCGAGATCCGCGAAGAATTCCTCCGACATGCGCCGGTCGTAGTGTTGCCCCGTGTGCACCAGGCGCGGCTCGACCGGCCGTCCCGCGCGCCGGCGGGCCTCGAGCGCCTCCAGAATGGGCGCCACTTTCATGAAGTTCGGGCGCGCTCCCGCCGCCAGGATGATCTTCACGCCTCGTACCTCCCGGACGATCCGGCGCCTACTGCGCGAATACTCTCCGCGCCCGCGCCGCCGCCACCCGGGCGCAGAACCAGGGAATGGTGATCAGGTAGCGCTTCCACAAATTGCGCGGATCCTGCGCCAGCCGATACAGCCATTCCAAGGCCAGCGCCCGCACCCATTCCGGCGCGTCCTTCTTCAGCCCGCTCAACACGTCGAAGCTCCCGCCCACGCCCATCACCGCCGGCACGCCCAACTGGGCCAGATTGCGCGCGATCCAGTATTCCTGTTTGGGCGTCCCCAGGGCCACGAACAGCAGGTCCGGCCGCGAGGCCCGGATCTCGGCCGCCACCGCCGCCTCCTCGGACGCGGCGAAATAGCCGTCCCGCCAGCCCGCGATCTGCAAGTCCGGATACTCGCTTTGCAGGCGCGGGATCATGCGCTCCAGCACCTCGCGCCGCGCCCCCAGAAAGTACACCCGGTAGCCTCGCGCCGCCGCCACCGGCAGCAGCCGCTTGAGCAGCGTGATCCCTCCGATGTGCGCCTCCAGCGGCCATCCCAGCGCCCGGCTGGCCATCACGATGGCTTTCTCGGGCACGATCAAGGCCGCCGACTCGACGATCTGCCTCAGCCGGGCGTCGCGTTCCATCCGCCACAGTTTGGCGGCGTTCACCGGCACGATCTGGTGCGGACGGCCGGAAGCGATGAAGCCTTCGATCACGCCGATCGCCTCCTGGAACGAAAGGCTGTGCACAGGACAATTCAGTACGCGTATCTTCTTCATTGCTTTTCCCCTCGGTGCTGTGGCGGCAGCCAAAGCCGGGCGCCGGAGGGCGCCGCTCTCACCGCCTGGTTTCAAACCTGCTCGCGCGCCGCCGGCCGCAGCGCCGGCGCCGCTCGGGGCGCCTCCGCCGCCAGCTCGGTCAGCGCCCGCTGCATCCAGGCCTGGGACCAGCGCATATACGGGATCCGAATGCGCCCCCAGCGCCCGATCTGATAATCGAAATACCCTTCGGGCTCCTGCATCCGCTCGATCGTCCACAGGGCGACCCGTTCGGCCTCCGCCCTGGCTTCCCGGTCGGCCTCGGCGAACTCCAGCAGCGTCAGAATGGTTTGCGCCGCCGCATGGGCGTCCACCGGATGCAGGCGGTCCGGATAATATTTCGGCGCGCCGTCGGCCGCGATCAGCCGCTGCCTGAAATACCGGTAGCCCCGCTCCAGCGCGCCGGCGAACTCGTCGGTCTCCAGCGCCGCCGCCACCCGGCGCAGCGCCACCAGCACGAAGCCGGTGTGAAAGTTGTCCACCCAGCCGTCGCCCGGCGCCTCGCCGTAGGGCCACCACCCTCCCGGCCGCTGCCGGCGCGCGCTGTAGCGCGCCGCCGCCAGCGCCGCTCGCGCCAGCTCGGGCTCGCCCGTGCGCCGGTAGACTTCCGCCAGCAGCCAGGCCGCCAGCAGATTGGCGTTGTGCACCGGCCGGCGATCCAGCGGCGTGTAGGAGAAACACACCTGATCGCGCTGCGTCTGGATCCGGTTCAGATCCCCGAGCAGAAAGTCACAGGCGCTGCGCGCCGTCTGAAGAGCCAGGCCCGGCGACAGCCGCCAGTGTCCCACTCGCCAGGCCTCGATCAGCGCCAGCCCGGCGAAGGCCGTGTTGACCGCCGTGGGCGTCCCCGCCGGCGCGTAGAAGCTCCGGTTCGGCCAGTCGAACGGATAGCCCCAGCAGGCGCCGCGATAGCCGGGCTCGGCGTGCTCGCGCAGCCATTCGGCGAAGTACCGCGCCCGCTCCAGGTGGCCGCTCTGTCCGCCGGCTTGAAACTTGCGCAGATAGGTGGCCAGAAACAACGCCATCGCCTTGGCGTTGTGCGTCTTGCTGACGCCCGCCAGCGGCCGCAGGTTCACCGGGCTGCGCTTGAACAATTGCACCCAGAGGATCCCCAGCCGGCGGCTGCCCAAGCTCAGCCGCTTCAGCCACCGGCTGCGCAGGGCGTCGTGCGGGTCCCAGCCGCGAAAGCCTTCCCGCTCGATCCAGCCGTCCAGCCGTTCCAGCGCCGCCTCCAACCGGCTCGCCGGCCGCGGGCCCGCGCCTTCGCGCGCCAGCCGCTCGCCCAACTTTCCCAGTTGCTCGTCAAACATGGGCCGCCGCCCGGCCGGCCTCCTCGGCCGCCCCCAGCCTCACCGGCCTGCCCAGCCTCAGCGATTCCCGGACGGCCAGCGTGGCCCGCATGCTGCACAGCATTTCCTCCAGTGCGATCGGACTGGGCCCGCCCTGGAGGACCGCTTGGAGAAAGGCCTCGATTTCCGCGCGATGACCCTTGTCCGGCCCGCGCCACCAGCTCCCCAGCCGGCGCACCCGGCCGCCGCGCCTCAGCGTCGTGCGCCGAAAATCCTCGATCGCCGCCGTCGCCCCGCCGCTCGAGATCTCCAGGAACTCCTTGCCCGCGCCGCGGTCCCCGTTGGCCAGGTAATGCAGGCTCCCCAGCGAGCCGTCGGCGAAGGCCACAAGCGCCGCCACGTTGTCCTGCCGGTAGCGCCCCAGGTCCGGCAGGGCCCGCGCGAACACCTCCACCGGAGGGCCGCCCGCCAGCACCATCAGCAGGTCCACGAAATGACAGCCTTCGCCCACGATCCGGCCCCCTCCGCTCTCCGGGTCGTGCAGCCAGTGCCCGGCCGGCAGGTAGCCCGCGTTCACCCGATAATGCATGGCGCGCGGTTCCGCCGAGGCCGCCAGGAACTCGCCGACCGCTTTCACGGCCGGCGCGAACCGCCGGTTGAAGCCAACCATCAGCAGGCGCGCGCCCGCCTGCGCGCGGCAGGCGGCCGCCAATTCCTCCAGTTGCTCGGCGTTGGTCGCCGGCGGCTTTTCCAGGAATACGTGCTTGCCCGCCCGCAGCGCCTCGATCGCCAGCCGGGCGTGCGCGTCGTGCCGGGTGGCGATCACGACCGCCTGGATCTCCGGATCCTCCAGGATCGGCTCCGCCCCGGCCGCCGCTCGCTCGAAACCGAACCGCTCGGCCACGCTGCGCGCCGTCAATCCCGAGGCGGTGGCTACCGCCCGCAGGCGCGCCCGCCCGCTCGCCTTCAGAGCCGGGATCAACACGTCCTGCGCGAAATGGCCCGCGCCGATCAGCCCGATCGCGACCCGCTCGCCGGCCGCCGGCGCCCTCGGCCTCCGGGGCGCCACCGCGATCACCCGCGCCTGGCCGGCCTCCGCCCGCCGCGGGTATTCCAGCAGCACGCCCAGATGCGGCTCGCCGCTCGAGATCAGCCGGTAGGCCTGTTCCGCCTGCCCGATCTCGAATCGGTGCGTGATCAGCCGCCGCAGCTCCAGGCGCCCCTCTGCAATCAGGGCCAGGAACGCCTCCATGTTGCGCCGTTCGGTCCAGCGCACGTAGCCGATCGGGTAGTCGCGCCCTTTCTCTTCGTAGTCGGGATCGTAGCGGCCCGGGCCGTAGGAGCGCGACAGGCGCAGCTCGAGCTCTTTCTCGTAGTACAGCCCCCGGGGCAGATCCATGCCTACGTTGCCCACCACCACCACGCGGCCGCGGTCCCGGCACAGCCTCCCCGCCAGTCTCACCGGACCGTCGCTGGCGGTGGCCGCCGTCAGAATCACCGCGTCGCAGCCCGGCAGGCCGAAGCGCGCCCCGGCCAGTTCCAAGGCCGCGGGCGCATCGGGCGCCTCCGCCGCTTCCGCGCCCAACTCGCGCGCCACTCGCCGCCGGGCCGGGTCCGGATCCAGACCCAGCACGCGGCAGCCGGCCGCCTTCAGGATGCCCACCGTCAGCAGGCCGATCAGCCCCAGGCCCACCACGCCGATCAGCTCGCCCACCCGCGCCTCGGCCTGCCGCACCCCTTGCATCGCGATCGCCCCCACCGTGGCGAAGGCCGCTTCCTCCAGGCTCACCCCCGGCATGCCGCCCTCGGCGCCCGGCACTTTCACGCACAGGTTGCGCGGCACAAAGACGATCTCGGCGTGATTGGCGTAGCCTGCTCCGGCGCAGGCCACCCGATCGCCCGGCTGGAGATCCTCCGCCCCCTCGCCCCGGGCCAGAACCACGCCCGAGCAACTGTAGCCCAGCGGCTCGAGCGCCTCCAGCCGGTTGCTCACCTTCCGCCAGGTGGCCAGCGGTCCTTGCCGCCAAACAGCCTCCCAGACTTGTCGCGCCTGCTCCGGGCGCGCCATCGCCTTGCCCGCCAGCGAGCGCTGCGCCAGCTCGAGCTTGGCCCGCTCGGTGCCTGCGCTGATCAGCGAGAACGCCGTCCGCACCAGCACGCCGCCCGGCCGCAGCGCCGGCGGCGGAACCTCCACCACTCGGATCTTTCCTTCCCCTTGCTTTTGCGTCACCTGCCGCATCGCCCTCTCACCGGATTCCTTCGACGGGCCGCCCGGCGGAGACGGCCTCCGCTCCCGCCCCTTGAAAATACTCCGCCAGGGCCTCGATCACCGCCTGCGTGCTCCGCTCCCCGCCCACCGTCAGGCGCACATGGCCCCGGCCCCCGAAGAACCGCGTCCGCTCGCGCGCCAGAATGTTGCGGGCCTCCAGGTGCCGGACCAACTCGGCCGCACGCTCGTGCTCGAACAGCACGAAATTGGCCTCCGAGGGGTAGTAGCGAATCCCCGCCTGGCGGAAGAACTCGTAGAGCCGCTGCTTGGATCGCCCCACCTGCTCGACGTAAGCCCGCATCGCCGCCGTGTTCCGCAAGGCCGCCAGCGCAGCCGCCTTGGCGAAGCTGGTCACGTTCTTGGGATTGTTCGCCCGCGCCAGCGTTCCCGCCAGCTCGGCCGAGGCCAGGATGTAGCCCAGCCTCAGGCCGGCCAGCCCGAAGGCCTTGGAAAACGTCCGCAGCACCAGCAGCGAGCCTTGCCGCTCGACCGCCGGCGCCAGGGTCACGCCGCAGAACTCGTAGTAGGCTTCGTCGGCCACCAGGATCGCCGACTGGCGCTGGCAGGCCTGCCGGACCTGCTCCAGCTCGGCCTCCTCGATCCGGTAGCCGATCGGATTGTTCGGATTCGTGAGGTAGACCAGGCGGGGGCAGGCCTGCCGGATCCGCTCCTTCAGTTCCGCGGCCGGGAAGGGTCCTTCTGCTTGGTAACGGAACTCCTCGACCGAGGCCGAGCGCTGTTCGCAAACCGCCCGGAAGTTGTCGTAGGTGGGCGCCACCACCAGCACCTTGTCCTGCGGCGCCAGCAGGCAGGTGGCGATCAACTCCATCGCCAGGTCCGATCCGTGCGTCAGCAGGATGCGTTCCGGCGCCACTCCCGTGTACCGCCCCAGGGCCTCCAGAAGCTCGCCGGAGTCCGCCTCCGGATACCAGGCCGCCGCCTTCCAACTGGAAGCCAGTTGCCGGAGCGCCTCGGCCGCCTCCGGGATCACCGCCTGGTCGGCCTCGTTCCAGTCCAGCTTGTACACCGTCTCGCCCCGGCGCTCCATCGCCCAGGCCCGCTGCGAAGAGATCGCGTACTGCTGGCGCTCTTCGATCGCCCGCGTCCCCGGCTTGCGGACGATGGGCGGCGTCTTGCCGTCCGCGTTCCGCAGGAATCGCTCGGTCAGCTCGATCTCCAGCCGGATCGCCGGTCCCAGGCGCGCTTGCAGCTCCCGCCGGAGCGCCGTGCAGACCGGCTCGGCCGTGGCCCCGGGCCGCAGCGCGATCTTGGCCGACAGCTCCGACAGACCGTACTGCACGAGCTGGAATCGAATCACTTCGCGATACTTGCGGAAGACGCTGTAGAAATTCACCGACGGCAGTCGCCGGCCGTCCGGCGTCACGATCGCCTCGTCCTTGCGACCCGCCACCCCGTCGAGCAGCGGAAGGTTCCGGCCGCACCCGCAGCGCCCCGGCTTTCCCTCCAGCCGCACCACGTCCCCGGTGTCGTAGCGAATGAAGGGCATCACCGGGTTGTGAAAGCCGGTCGCCACCAGCCGGTACTCCCCGGGCGGCAACTCCTCGGAAGGCAGCAGCTCCGCGTAGCCGTACTCCCAGTTCAGATGCATGCCCCGGTGCCGCTCGCATTCGGTGATCACCACCGCCGGCTCGGTCATCCCGTACCAGTTGAACAGCACCCGCCCGAAGGTCTCCTCGATGGTCTCCCGCTCGCCCGGCGTCAGCGTCTCCGAGGAGACGAAAATCCCCCGCACGAACCGGAAGCGCTCCCGCAGCGGGCGGGCGTATTCGGCCAGCAGCGCCACCGAGGAGGGATAGCCCCGCAGAAACGCCGGCCGGAACTCCAGCAGCCGCTCCAAATACTGCGCGCAGTTGCTCGGCGTCAGATGATAGGCCGACAGGTACAGCGTGTTTTGCAGCCGGTCATAGCGCCACAGCGGATCCCTCTCCCGCTCCGGAACGTAGCTGCGGATCGCCGCCATCCGGTCCCGGAACCGGTAGCCCGCCCAGGACCAGTGCCGGAACACGCAGGCCGCGTCCAGCGCCAGAAATCCCGCGTTCAAACGCATCGCCAGCGGCTGCCCGGTGGTTCCGCTGGTGTAGGCCGTCACGCTGCCCGCAAGGAACCGCCGGTCGGTCAGCGCCTGCTGGTTCTCCCGCACCTGCTGCTTGCTCAACAGCGGCAGGCGCGCCAGATCCTCGGGCGCCTTCAAGTCCGTGCGCGGGTCGAAGCCCGCTTGCGAGAACGCCTGCCGGTAGTACGCCGTGCCCTCCCAGGCCCGGATCAATGTGCGCCGCAGGGCCTCCAGCACGTACGCATCGCGCCGCTCCTCGGACCAGAACTGCGATTGCCGCAGGAAGCGCCGGTAGATGCTGTGGCCGTGCAGCCGCGCCCAGTGTTTACGCCACTCCCACCCCATGTCCGTACTTCTCCTCCAGGGCGCGCGGCTTGCGCAAAACCCATTCCCGCCAGCGCGCGTACAGGCGCCGGGCCGCCGGCCGCAAGGCGCGCGGCAGGGGCAGCCAGGGCCGCAGGCGGTAGTACAGCGGCGCATAGCGCCGGCCCGGCCCCTCGGCCTGTACGATGCCCAGCACCCGCTCCGGGCCGCCGCCCGCGAGCGCCTCGCGCAGGCTCGCCTCGACGTCTCCGCGCCAGGCGATCAGGTTCACGCTCTCGCCCAGCTCGCTCGCGTAGTGCGCGTCGCTGCCTCCCACCGGCGTCAAGCCTCGCTCCAGCAGGGACCGAGCCGCCCGGTTCTCCGCCGCCGAGCACTTCGGATTGAAGATCTCGAAGGCCGCCCGGACCGGCCCCTGGCCCAGAACGGCCGCGGCGCCGTCGGGCCGGAACGGGTGAGGCAGCACAGCCAGACCTCCCTGCCCGGCGATCTCCGCCAGCGCCTCTTCGAACGTGGCCGCCGCCAGCGGCTCCTCCAGCAACAGGCCGATCAGGTGGCGGCCGTCCTCCAGCGTCCGCTCTTCCCCTACCAGGATCTCGACGGGCGCTCCCAGCCGGCGCGCCATCCGCCGGTAGTCTCGCGCGCCCTCCAGCGTGTCGTGATCGGTGATCGCCACCGCATCCAGGCCCCGCCGCCGCGCCCAGCGGATCAGAGCGTCGAAGCCTATGGCCCCGTCCGGCGAGTAATCGCTGTGCGCGTGCAGCTCGACTCGAATCGCCTTCACCATCGCAGTCCCGCCGCCTCCGCGCAGGCCCGCCAGGTCCCTTCCGCGCAGGCCTCCCAACTGAACCGCCGGGCGCGCTCGCGACCCCGGGCGATCAACTCCCGCCGCACCTCCTCGTCCGTAACCGCGCGGTGCAGCGCCGCCGCCATCTCCTCCTCGTCGGTCGGATCGGCCAGCAGGCCCGCCTCCCCCACGATCTCCGGCAGGCAGGTGGCTCGCGCCGCCACCACCGGCACCCCGGATCGCATCGCCTCCACCACCGGCTTGCCGAAGGTCTCCGCCAGCGAGGGATAGCAAATGACGCGCGCCGCTGCGTACAAGGCCACCAGATCCTCCACCGCCACCCGCCCCAGAAACTTCACCCTCTCGCCCGCCCCTCGCCGTTCGGCCAGCTCGCGCAAGGAAGGGATCCGCCCGTAGTCGTCCGGTCCGGCCAGCAACAGGTCCAGATCGTCTCCGTACTCCTGCCGCAGCCGCGCGAAGGCCCCGATCGCCCCGTCGGGATTCTTGTAGGGCCACAGGTTCGACACGTACAGCACGTACGGCCGCTGCTGGCCGAAGCGCCCCGCGACCGCGCGCCGCGCCTGCTCCGCGCCGAGAGTGCCGAAACGCTCGTCCACCGCCTCGTAGACCACCCGCACTTTCTCCGGCGCCACGCCCATCCTCTCCACGATCGCCCGCCGCGTGGCCTCCGAATTGGCGACCACCAGGCGCGCCCGCCGCGCCGCCGCGTCGAACATTCCCCGCCGGTACCAGGCCCGCAGCCGCCCTCCCCCGTCGCGAAACGCCTGCGGCATCACGTGGTGGTGCAGCGTGCAGGTCTTCACCACCGTCGGGCAGGGCGCCGCCAGCGGCACTTGGTTCAGCGCGAAGATCACCTCCAGCCCGTGCCGCCGCGCCAGCACCGGATAGTAAAGCTGCTGCACCAGGATGCGCAGTGCGATCCGCTCGTTCGAGACCGGACACTCCAGCAGCCGCACGTTGGGCGGCCGATCCTCGAACAGCGCCCGGTTCTTCGGGCTGACGAAGACCACGATTTCGTGCCCGGGGGCTCGGCGCGCCATCGCGCCCAGCAGCAGCCGCAGAAACTCCAGTGCGCTGCTTGGCCGCAGCGGATTCTCAACCAGCGTGTCGTAGCCGATGCGCATTTCCCATTCCCGCTTCGATGAATTCCGGCACCTGAACCAGGACAAGCTGTTGGCGCTTCGCCGCAGCCGCGGCGGCCCCCGCCTCCGTCAGTCCCAGCACCAGCCAGTAGACCTGGCTCCAAAAGATCAGGTTCGTCAACGAGGACAACCACACCACCAGCAGGGCGCCGCTCAGCCCCAGCAACAGCCAGCGCTCGGGACCCGCAAACTGCCGGGCCCGCAGCGCCCGCCAGGCGCCTCGGAAGATCGCGCCGTGCAAGTACAGATAGGCCAGCAAAGCGAGCAATCCGCCCGCATGCAACACTTCCACCGGGAAGTTGTGACTGCCGCCTCCGGTGGCCGACGGGTAGTAGACCATGTAGGCGTCCTGCCCGGCGCCGGCCAGCGGATTCTCCGCCACCTCCCCCAGAATCTGTCCCCACATCTTCAGCCGCTCCCCCGCCGTCCCGGTCCGATAAGCTCCCGCGTCCAGCAACAGCCACGCCCGGCCCGCCAGGGCCTGGAAGAACGGCTGCGTCGGCGGCGCCTGCGCCAGCACCCAGAGCAGCCCGCCCAGCACCGGGGTCAGCATCAGCAGCAGCCCCAGCCGCTTCAGCCTACCCTGCCGAAGCATGTGAAGCCCCAGCCAGCCCAGGCCCGCGCCCAGCCCCACCACCGCCTGCCGGGAAAACCCTGTCACGATCCCGGCCGTGGCCAGCGCCAGCCAGAGCCACTCCCACCGCCGGCTGCTCCGCTTGCCTTCCCGCAGCATCCACGACAACACCAAGACCACCACGGCCACCGACAAGTTCCCTGTCAGCACCCCCACCGTGAAACGCCGCACCGTGCCGCCCGTCAGCGTCCCTTGGACCAGCACCGGCGCCGCCTCCCATGCCAGGTAGCCTTCCAGCGGCGCCAGATACCGGCCCAGCTCGGTGCCCGCCAGCAGCAGAAAGGTGTTGAAGGCCGCCACCCAGCCCGCCCAGGCCAGCACCGTCTGCCGCCAACGCCCGGTTTCCACCACCAGCAGGTACATCGCGGCGGCGTGCAGCAGGTTCAACCCCAAAAGCCCCACCCGCCCCAACGCCACCACCGGGTTGGCGTTGCTGTTCAGGTTCACCAGGGTCCACAACAGCACCGAGCCCCACATCAGCAGCCCGGCCGCGGCCAGCTTCAGCGCCCGCGGCGTGATCCGAGCCGCCGCGCCCGAGCCCAACAGCCGCAGCAGCACCACGGGCAGCAGGACCTGGCTGGGACGCAGGTTCAGCCCCCACACCTTCATGGCAAAGGGCAGGTAGGCGGCCAGCACGATCAGAAACAGAAAGGCGTGCAGCAGCCAGTGAAGCGGCGGCCGCGTCAGCAAGTACCAGCCCGCCACCCCGCCGATCACCGACAGCGCCAGGATCAGTGTCTCCGGTTGCTGCTCCTGCTGCGTGCCGACCAGCCACAGCGCCGCGGCCAGCGCCGCGCTGCCCAGCAGCGTGGCCAGCACCCGGTTCAGGCCGCGCCCCATCATCCGGCGTCCTTTCGCACGACCAGCACGGCCTGCGCCGCAGGATAGCCCCGAGCCGCCAGACGCCCGTCCAGCCACGCCAGCAGCCGCCGCGGCGCCAGCGACAACGGGATGTTGATCGCCGCCGCCAGAAGCCGGTCCGCCAGCCGGCCCAGCCGCCTTCCGGTCAGCCGCTGCCTCCAGGGATCAAGTGACGCCTTCCAGCTCCAAATCGAGGCGTCGCACATCTGGAAGACCACCCGGCCCGGCAACCCTTCCAGCCGCGCCAACAGACTGGTCAGGTTGTAGCGGCGAACGTGGAAATGCCCCTGCTCTAAATAGGCGGGGTTGATCAGCTCGGCTTCCGAGAGCGGCCCCTCTCCACGCGCTTCCAGCGGCGCGATCACCACCAGGTGTCCCCCCGGCTTGAGCGTTCGCATCATTTCCCTCAAAAGCTCCCGGTCCGCCTCCACGTGCTCGATGACGTGCGAGGCGATGGCCACGTCAAAGAACTCCCTGGCGAACGGCAGCCGCTGCTCGCACTCCGGCGCGCGGAAGCAGAATTCCCGATAGCCCCGGCGCCGCGCTTGCCGCTCGGCCCGCTCGATGGCCGCTGCCGAGAACTCCGTTCCATAAAGGGCGCACGTGCGGTCGAACAGGAACATCAGCATCCCGTTCCCAAAGCCCACGTCCAGCACGCGCTGCCCGCTGCGCTTCAGGCCCAGCGTCCGCAGAGCGTGCAGGAAGTCCTTGCGGGCCGCCTCCAGGTTGTATTGCAACCGCTCCCGCCAGGGTTTGCTGCTTCGCCAGTGCCGTTCGAATTTCGCCGCGTTCACAGCCCGCGCGTCCCGCACCGCACCCGCCATCCCGATCTTCTCCACCGCGTTCATGGCCGCCCCGCCGGCCCCGGAGCGCATCGCGCCCGGCCGGCCCCGGCCGCCCGCTCGCCCAACAGCAGCCGGCGCACCTCGGGCCGACTCAGACTGAGCGGCGCGAACCCGCCCCAGAACAGCGCGCTCACCGCCAGCAACCGGTCCAGACCCGCACCCCTCGGTCCCGCCAGCAAGGCTGCTGCGACGCCCGCCAGCCCGGCCCACAGAACCGTGCGTGCGAACTGCCGGCCCCGAGCCGCGAAGAAAGCCGCGCCCGCCTGCCGCCACAACCCCGCCACCGCCGCCGCCACCGCCACCGCCGTCCCCAGGGCGTATCCGGCCGGCAAGGCCCTGGCTTGCAGCCCTCCGAGCAACGCCCAACTTGCCAGGACGGTGGCCGCAGTCCACACTGCGCTCACCCAGAAGGCGGCCCAGGGCCGCCAGAAGGCGGCGTAGGCTCGCACCAGCACCGCCAGCAGCGCCCCGGGCGGCAGCGACAGGGCGAACCAGCGCAGGCAGGCCGCCGTGAGGGCGCTCGAGGCGCTGTCGAACCGCCCCCGCTCGAACAGCAGCGCCACCAGCGGCTCGCTCGCCAGGGCCATCCAGACTGCGCCCGGCGCCAGCAGCAGCACGCCCGCGTCCATGGCTCGGGCCAGCGTGCGCAAGGTGCCGTCGCCCAGACCCGCGCGCTCGAAACCCCGCGAGAGTTCCCGCAGGCTCACCGTCCCCAGGGCCAGCGTCAGATTGGCCGTGAGCCCCAAGGCCCTCTGCGCGTAGTTGACCGCCGCCAGCGATCCGGCAGCCAGCCCGGAGGCCAGCGCGCGTTGCGCCGCTCCCATGACCACGTTGCTCAAGGCCAAGGCCAGCACCACCGGCAGCGCGAAACCGAGTGCCTCGGGCGCCGCCGGATGGCGCCAGCGCGGGCGCCGGGGCCGCCAGCCCGACCGCCACAGCGCCGCCGCCTGCCAGACCCATTGCGCCAGAGTCCCCGCCAGCAGACCAGCGCCGGCCGCCGCCACGTTGCCGCACCGTCCCCCTAAGGCCGCCGCCCCGGCTACGCTCAGGCTGAAGGCCGCCCGGCCCAGAGGAGGCGTTGAGTACCGCGCCCGGGCTTGCAAGGCGCCCGCCGTCAGTCCCGCCGTCAGAGCCAGCGGCACCGCAGGCAAAGCCAGCCTGAGCAGATGGGCCAGCAGCTCGCGTTGCTGCGGGCCGAACTCCGGCGCCAGCAACCCGGCCAGCCCGCCCGGCCAAATCAAACCCGGCGCCGCCGCCGCCAGGCCCGCCGCTGCGCACCATAGTCCCAGCGATTCCATCAGCCGGAATTCTTCGCCCGGCCGCGACGTCTCGATCAACCGCGTCATCTGCGGCACCAGGGCCGAGCCCGCCAGCCCCGTCAGCGCCACCGTCGCCACTCCGTCCACCAGCAGCAGAACCACCACGAAGGCGTCCGCCGCCGCCGTCGCCCCGAAGTAGTATGCCAGCGACATCTCCCGGGCGAAACCCGCCGCCATCGCCAGAGCGTTGGCCGCCGCCAGCAGCACGACGGCGCGCCTCATCTGCGCCGCTCCGGCTTTTCCGCCAGCGCCAGCAGGGTGTAGCGCAGCGAGGGGAACGGCGCCGTCGCCACCAGCGACCCCGCCACCAGCCAGCGCTCCGCCGTATGCAGCCTGAAGCGCGTAGTCCACAGCTCGGGACCCTCCGCCGAGGCTCGCCTCAAGCGGCTGGAGGCGTGCGCCCAATTGCTGGTCACCGCCCGGCGCACCCGCAAGCCCGACCACTCCAGCATGTTTTTCAGTTCCTCGAGCGTGTACTCGCGATGGTGCCCGAAGAAGCCCGGCCGCCACCAGGCCTCCAGCGGATCGTGCGCCGGCCGCCCGGCCAGCAGGCGAAGGCGATTGCGAATCCAGGCGTGGTTGGGTGTGGTGACGACCACCCGCCCGCCCGGCTTCAGCAGGGCGCGCATCTGGCCGAACAGTTCCCGGGGGCTCTCCTTGAGATGCTCGATCACGCCGAAGCAGGTGATCAGATCGTAGGCTTCCGGCTCGCCCGGCAGGCCTTCGGCCATGAAGTCTCCCTGGCGAACGCGGACGCCGTGGCGCTCGAGCCGCGCGATGATCTCCCCGGCCCGCCCCATCTGATTGTCCTGCTCCTGGCCGTACTCATCGAAACGGTCCATCGCCGTGACCCGCGCACCCAGACGCGCCAGGGCCAGCGGCACCACGCCCGCCCCGCAGCCGACGTCCAGCGCCTCCAGGCCCGCCACGCCCCCGGGATGCCCTTTGAGGATCTCGTCCAACTGCCAGAGGTACTCGTAATAGGCGCGCGCCACGCCCCGCCGCTGGATCTGGGGCGGGAACTGGCGGCAGGCCCAGTCGGCCGCCTCTTGGGCCTGCGGATGCCAGCGCCGCAGCCATCGCCAGCGGTTCCTCAATCCGTTCGGTTCGCCTTCCAGCACTCCGCCTCCCGCTTTCGCCAAGCCGCCAGCGCTCCCAGCAGCAGGAAAATCCACACCGCCAGGGGCAGCCGCGCCGTCGGGTAGTCCAGGGCCGCATGGGTCAGCACCGCCGGAACGCCCACGCCCCAAACGCTGCGCAGCGCCGCAGGCACGCTCCACAAGGCCAGCGCCCCCAGCAGACCGGCCAGCGGCCAGCCGCCTTCGGCCGCCCACTCCGCCCAATCGTTGTGGGCGTGGTTCATGTAGATCCTCGAGCCCGGGTCGAAGCGCGCATAGGCCGGGTACACCGACGGCCAGCTCCCCAGACCCCACCCCAGCCAGGGCCGCGCCCGCGCCATCTCGAGCGAGGCTTCCAGCAGCTCTCGCCGCCCGGCATAGGGATCCGGCTGCCCGAAGCGCGCAAGCAGGCGTTCGACACCCACCGCCGCCGTCGCCCCCGCCAGCAACCCGCCCAGCGCGGCCGCCCGCGCCAGCGCACCCCGCTTTTCGACGCCCGGGCGGCGCAGCCAGAGCGCCAGCACCAGCGCCGTCTCCGCCCCCGCGATTACGGTCCCGGCCCGCGAGCCGCTGGCCACCATCGAGGCGTAGAACACCGCCGCCATCGCCGCCGGGGCCGGCCATCGCGCCTCGCCCAGCGCCCGCACGAGCGCCGCCGGCAGCAGCGTCTCGATGAAGGCCGCGTAGTTGTTCCAGTACACGAACGGCCCCGCCACCCGGTCCCGGTAGCCGCTTTCCACAATCCAGAACACCCGCCCGCCCGAGGTGAACAGGCACAGCGTCGAGACCGCGCAGAGCAGAAAGCCGAACCAGAGCAACCACTCCAGCGCTCTCTCGAGAACCTCCCGCTCGGCCAGCGCCTCCAGCGCCAGCCAGACGACCGCCAGCAGCGTCCACCAGCTCAGCGCCGCCCGCAACGTCGCGGCCGGGTCCACCGTGGCTCCCGCCGCCCACTGGACGGGCCCCCACAGCGCGGCGCCGGCCAGCGGAATCAACGCCGGCGAGACCTCCGGGGGAGCCGGACGCCGCAGCCGCTCGAGCGCCCACACCGCCGCCAGCCCGAGCACCCCGGCCGAGAGCCACCGGGCTGCCGCTTCCTCCGCCCAGAGCGCCAGCACGCCGGCGGCCGCCAGACCCACCAGCGCCCGCGCCAGCAGCAGGCGCCGCGCGGCTTCCGGCCTCTGCGCGCGCGCCTGCTCCCCGCCGCTCATGACCCCGCTCTCAGCTCCTGGCCGCCGCAGCCCACTGCTCGATCTCGGCCTGCGCCTCGCTCTCGGCCCGCCGGGCGTCCCGCAGGAACTGCCGCACCGTTTCCTTGCTGTAGGGGTGCACGATCATTCCCCGCAGCAGATCCGGCGTCACCGTCACGATGTGCGCCCCCGCGGCCAGCCACTCGATCACGTTCAGCACCTCGCGGGTCGAACCGACGATGATCCGGGCCGGCAGGTCCAGCCGGTCCAGCGTCGCCCGCAGCTTCTCGATCTCGCCCGCCGCGTTGTAGCCCATGTTGTTGATCCGCCCGCCGAAGATCGAGACGTAGGAGGCCCCGGACAGGGCCGCCGCCAGCCCCTGCTGCGCGCTCATCATGGCCGTCGCGTTCACCCGCACGCCCCGCTGCTCGAGTTCGTGGATCACCCGCAGGTTGTCCAGCTCGCCATCCGGGCCGTGGATGGTGATCTTCACCACGATGTTCTCGGCCCAGCCGGCCAGCCGGCAGGCCTGCTCGAACATCTCCTCGGGCTGGTTGGTCGTCACCTCGACCGACAGCGGGTAGGGCGCGATCCGTTCAGCGATCCGGCGCGAGACGCGCTCGATGGCCTCCAGGCCGCCCCGCACGCCCTCCTTGAGCAGGATCGAAGGGTTGGTCGTCACCCCCCGGATCACACCCAGCCCGTGAAACAGCTCGATCTCACCCAGATTTCCCGTGTCCAAGAAAATCGGCATTCGCTTGACTCCTTTCCCTCCGGCGCCGGGTCCAGGGGCCCGGCCGCCGCCTAGAAATTGATCACCGTCTTGGCGCCCTCGAAATCGAAGTCGTAGGGCAGCTCGCGCAAGCCCTCGGCGGTGAGCGCCTGCCGCAGCCGGCACTTGGCGCCGTTCGGGCAGTAGAACATGAAGAAGCCCCCGCCGCCGGCTCCCATGATCTTGCCCCCCACCGCGCCGTTGGCCCGCGCCACTTCATACCAGCGGTCAATCTGACCGTTGGAGATCCCGCCGTTGCGCCGTTTCTTGTTCTGCCAGTGCTCGTCCAGCAGCCTTCCGAAGCCTTCCAGATCCCCTTGCTCGATCGCCTCCTTGACGCGATAGCCCAGCTCTTTGGTCCGGTGCAGGCTCTCCAGCACCGCCCCGTCCCCCCGCTCGGTGTCCTGCTTTTGCGAAGCCAGGATGGCCGAGGCGGGCCGCGTCAGCCCGGTGTAGAACAACAGCACCGAGTTGCGAAACTCTTCCGCCGTCGAGAAGCTGATGTTGAGCGGATTCACCCGCACGCGACCGTCCGGCTCGATCTCCATCGCCAGGATGCCGCCGAAGGCCGACAGGTACTGGTCCTGCTTGCCCACCGGGTGGCCGGCCATCTCGATCTCGATCCGGCAGGCGGTCTCGGCCAGGGCCTGAGTCGGGACCCGCTCCCGCTTCAGTTCGTACAGCGTGGTCAGCAGCGCCACCAGGTAGGTCCCCGAGGAGCCCAGCCCGGTGCCTGCCGGCAGATCCGCCATCGAGACGATCTCCACCCCGGAGTGAATGCCCAGCAGCGTTAGGGCCGGCCGCACCAGATCGTGCTGAATCTGCTCCGGCCGGCTGACCTGTTCATAGCGCGAGTACTTCACCCGGATGTAGTCGTCGGCGCAGGTCCGGTTGACGTAGACGTAGACGTACTTGTTGATGGCCGCTCCCACCACGAAGCCCCCGAAGCGCGAGTAGTAGGAAGGCAGATCCGTTCCGCCGCCCCCCAAAGGAATCCGGAACGGCGCCCGAGCTAAGATCATCCTTACACCTCCTGAAACCGTTCCCGCCAGGCCCCCTCGGTGCGGGCCAGGTCTTCCGGCGTGTCTATCCACCACAAGCCTTCGGCTTCCGACAAGCGGTAGCCGTACAGGGGCCGGCCCGCCGCCAGCAGGGCCGGGAACACGTCCCGGCCGAAGTCGGCCGGCCCTTCGGGCGGGATGAACGCCAGCGCCTCCCGCTCCAGCAGGAAGATGCCCGCGTTCACCCAGTGCGAAAACACCTCATCCGGCCGCGGCTTCTCCAGGAAGCGCACCAGCCGGTCCTCCCCGTCCAGCTCGACGATGCCGCTCGAGGTCGGATCCGGCCGCCGGTACAGCGCCAGGGTCGCCGTCCCGCCCTTGCGCCGGTGCAGCTCTCGCAGCCGATCCAGATCGCAGCGGCTCAGATTGTCCCCGTACCAAACCAGCAGCGGCCCCTCCCAGCCCCCCTGCAAGCGCCTCAGCGCGCCCGCCGTGCCCTCCAGTTCCGGCTCCAGCCAATAACCGATCCGCACGCCCCAGCGCCGCCCGTCGCCGAAATAGCCCCGGATCCGCTCGGGCAGATGGTGCAGGTTGATCGTCAGCTCGCGGACGCCGAAGCGCGCCAGCCACTCGACGGTGTGCTCCAGCAGAGGCTTGCCCCCGATCGGCGTCATGCACTTGGGCGTCCGATCGGTGAAGGGCCGCAGGCGCTCGCCCCGGCCCGCAGCCAGCACCACCGCTTTCATCTCCGATCCCTCTGCCGGCCTCGCCCTCGCTCGTCGCTCGCGCCCCCCGGCCGCGCCCTCAGCAGTTCCGCCCGCGCAGGATGTAGAGCAGCCCGCCCAGCAGGATTTTCAGGTCCAGTCCGAGCGACCAGCCGTCTATGTACTCCAGGTCCAGCCGGATCCAGTCCTCAAAGCAGGGCGGCTGCCCGGCCACATGCCACAGGCAGATCGCCCCCGGCGTCACCGTCAGCTTCCGCCGCTGCCAGGGCTGGAACTGCGCCCATTCCGCCGGCCCCACCGGCCGCGGCCCCACCAGGCTCATGTCCCCTTTGAGCACGCTCCAAAGCTGCGGAAACTCGTCTATGGAAAAGCGCCGCAGCCAGCGCCCCAGGGGCGTGACCCGAGGGTCGTTCCTCATCTTGAAGACCGGCCCCCGCCGCTCGTTGGCCGCCAGCAAGGCGGCCTTCAGCCGATCGGCCTCCTTCACCATGGAGCGGAACTTGTAGCCCGTGAAGCGCCGCCCCAACCGCCCCACCACTTCCCAGCGGTAGAAGACCGGCCCGGGCGAGCTCAGCTTGACCGCCGCCGCCACCAGCACAAACAGCGGCACCAGCAACAGCAGGCCCCCCAGCGCCACCGTGACGTCCAGGGCCCGTTTGAGCACGCGGTAGGCGAACCGCGCGCAGCAGGGCGCCGGCGCCAGTTCCTCCGCCGGGCTTTCCCGCCGCTCCGGGGCGATCTCCAGCCCGAATGCCGTTCCCCAAGCCATCGCTCGCTATCGCCCTCCCGCTGCCGCCGCTCGCGCCGCCTCGGCTGCGCTGCGGTAAATCTGCTCGACGAGCTTCATCGCCTCCAGCCCGTCGCGCCCGCTGCCCAGCGGCTGGCGGCGCTCCTTGATCGCCGCCTTGAACTCCCTCCATTCCAATTCCCAGGAGACGTCCGGCCCGGGAAATTCGAAGCGCTGCTCCTCGGGCGGGCCGCCCTCGCTCCGCCGGCGCCCCCAGCGCAGCGTTTCCGGGCCGTAGCTTCCTCCCAGGCCCTCGACCGCCAGGTAGCCCTCCCGGCCGCAGACCTCGAAATGGAAGGCGTTCTTCCACTCGGTCCAGCTCACGTGAATCGAGGCCACCCGGCCGCCCTCGCTCCGCAGCAGCGCAAAGGCGTTGTCCTCGACGCCGTCGCCCTCGGCCGGCGGCCAGTGCCAGCGCGCCGTCAGTCCCAGCGCCTGGCGGAACTCGCCCAGGAACCAGCGCGCCAGATCAATGGCGTGAATGCCCTGATCCAGCAGCTCGCCGCCCCCGGAAACCTCGCGCCGGAAGCGCCACTCCCGTTCGTAGCCCGGGCGGCCGCCGTGCCCGTAGCGGCAGCGCACCCAGTAAGGCTCGCCGATCGCCCCGGCGGCGCACAGCCGATGGGCCCGCTCGATCGCCGGATGATGCCGGTGATTGAATCCGATCTTGAGCGTCCGGCCGCTGTTTTGGGCCGCCCGGAGCATCGCCTCAGCCTCCGCAGCCGATCGCCCGGGCGGCTTCTCGCACAGCACGTGCTTGCCCGCCTCCAGGGCCGCCACCGCAATCGGGGCCAGCCAGTCGTTGGTGGTGGCGACCACGACCGCTTCGATCTCCGGCCGCTCCAGGAGTCGGCGCCAGTCGCTCGTCCAGCCGCAGCCGAACCGCTGCCCGGCGGCCTCGGCCCGCTCCTGCGCCACATCGGCCACCAGCAGCACCTCGTCCTCGCCCGACCGGCTCGCCACCTCGGCTCGCCGGCAGCCGATCAACCCGCAACCCGCCACGCCAATTCGCATAGCTGTCCGGTCGCCTCCGTCAGGGATCCGATGGTGTAAGCATCCAGGCGCCGCAGCGCCAGCCAGGGCGCCGACATCAACTGCCCGATCCGCTCCGCATCCCAGCGATCCCAGTCGTCGTGCGGGGCTGAGATCAGCTTGCCGGTCAGCCCGCGCGACTCTTCGCTGGCCAGGAAGACCGCCAGCTCGGCCGCCCTGTCGGGCTGCGCTCGGCGGGCGATCTGGCGCCGCGCTTCCTCCAGGGCCGCCTGGCCGGCCCGCGCGCCCGCCTGAAGAATCTCCTCGAGCATCCGGGTGTGAACCGCCCCGGGCGCGATGGCGTTGACCTGAATGTTGTAGCCGCGCACCTCTTCGGCCAGCGTCTCGGTCAGGCGCACCAGGGCTGCTTTCGAGGCCGCGTAAGCCGAGAAGTAGCGCCGCGGCCCGGTCGCTCCGCCGCCCGAAAGGTTGATGATCCGGCCCCAGCGCTGGCGCATCATCTCCGGCAGCACCGCGCGCGAGCACAGATAGGGCCCCACCAGGTTCACCTGCACGGTTTGGATCCAGGCTTTGGGGTCGTTGTCCGCCAGCGGCCCCACCGGGCCGAGCACCGCCGCGTTGTTCACCAGGATGTGGATCCCGCCCAGCGCCGCCAGCGTCCGCTCCAGGGCCCGCTCGACCGCGGCCGGATCGGAGACGTCGGCTTCCACGGCCAGCGCGCGGCGCCCCTGGGCCCGCAGCTCGGCCGCCGTCTGCTCCAGCTCGGCCGCGGTGCGCGCCAGCAGACTCACCGCCGCGCCCTCCTCGGCCAGCGCCTGCGCGATCGCCCGCCCGATGCCCCGGCCCGCCCCGGTCACCAGGGCCACCTTGCCGGCCAGCCGCCCGCTGTCGCGCCGCCCCGCCGCGGCCGCCTCGCTCAAACACGCTGCGCCCTGCATGAAGCCTCCCGGCGCCGGATCACGCCCCGCTGCTGCATCTCCCGCTCGGCCGCCGCCAGGCGCTCGCCCGCTGCCGGCTGCTGCCTCAGCCACTCGACGTACTCGCGCACGTTCTCTTCGACCGGAATCTCCGGCTTCCATCCCAGCCGCTTCAGGCGCGAGATGTCCGACACCGTGTGGCGCGTATCGCCCACCCGATACTCGCCGGCCGCCACCGGCTCGAGCGAGCTGCCGCAGGCCTCCAGCATCAGGCGCGCGAACTCGCGCACCGTCACGGCCCGCCCGCCGCCCACGTTGAGGACCTGGAAATCGGCCTCCGGGCGCTCCAGCGCCAGCAGGTTGGCCCGCGCCACGTCCCGCACGTTCACGTAGTCGCGCAACTGCTCGCCGTCCTCGTAAAGAACCGGCGGCAGCCCGTTGAGAATCCGCAGCGCGAAGCGCCGCGCCACCCCGGAGTAGGCGTTGTAGAAGGAGTTGCGCGGCCCTTGCACGTAGGTGTAGCGCAGGCAGACCGTCGGGATGCCGTAGCGGCGCCCCAGGCGCTCGGCCAGCAGCTCGACGGCGTATTTCGAGATGGCGTAGGCGGTGTGCGGGCCCGCCGTCTCCTCGTCAATGGGCAGGGGAAACAGGGTCGCACCGCAGTGCGGGCAATGCAGTTCCCAATCGCCGGCGCGCAACTGCTCGCTCGAACGCGGCCCCGGGCGAAGCACGCCGTGGCCGGGGCCCTCCTCCGGCGGCGCCTGCTCGAGGTAGCGCGTCCTGGGCCCGGCCGCCCCCGGTCCCGCACACAGGTACTTGCCCTCCCCGGCCACCGATTGCGAGGAGGCGAAGACGATTTTCTTGACCGGGCGCCGCCGCCGATCGGCCACGATCAGCTCGAACAGCAGGGCCGCGCTCTCGGCGTTGACGTGCATGAAGGTGCTGAAGTCCGGCAGGTAGTCCTGATAGGCCGCCAGGTGAAATACGTAGTCCACTCCCTCCAGCGCCCGCCCGAGATCCTCCGCGCTGGCCGCGTCGCCCAGCAGGAACTCGGCCCGCTCCGGCACCCAGGGCGGCTTGCCGTAAGGATGGACGCGCGGCTGCAAATTGTCCAGGATCCGCACCTGATAACCCCGCTCGAGCAGCAGATCCACAGTGTGCGAACCGATGAAACCCGCTCCGCCCGTGACCAATGCGCGCACCGATAGCCTCCTTGGTCTGCCTGGCCGCCGCCAGGCTCAGCCCGACTCCTTGCCGTCGCGGTGGTAGTATCGGTAATACTTGCCGTAGTAGCCGTAGTAGTGGTAGCTGTCGCCCAGCTCCTTGCTGACCGCGTTGAGCACCAGGCCCACCACGTTGGCCTTCAGCCGGGTGAGGGTGCTGATGGCCGAATGCAGGGCCTTGCGGTTGGTTTCGCCCGCCAGGGCCACCAGGACCACGCCGTCCACCAGGGTGGCCATGTGCAGCGGCTCGGGAAAGCCCAAAAGCGGCGGGGCGTCCACGATCACCAGGTCGTAGTCGGCGGAGGCCTCCTCGAGGATCCGGGGCAGAAGCTGGCCCAGCAGATCGGCCGCCCGGCGCGAGGGCGGCCCGGCCGGCAGCACGTCCAGATGCTCCAAACAGCCCGGCCGGCGCAGATGCTCACGCCAGCCGCCGCCCGCCAGCAGGACGTTGCTGAGACCCGCGCTGTTGTCCAGCCCCAGCGCGCGATGCACGCCCGGGCGGCGCAGATCGCAATCCAGCAGCAGCGTGCGCTGGCGCTGCTGGGCGTGGGCCATCGCCAGGTGCACGGCGGTGGTGGTCTTGCCCTCGGCCGGGGAGGCGCTGGTCATCATCAGCGAGCGCAGCCGGCGATCGAAATCGGCCAGCAGGATCGAGTTGCGCAGCGTGCGGATGGCCTCCTCGAAGCCGGTCAGGGCGGCGGTCGAGGTCGGCGAGACGCGCACCAGGGCCTTGCCGCCGCCGTTGCCCGAGCCCGGGCCCAGACGGCCGCGCCAGGGGCGCACCAAGGGCAGGCTGCCCACCACTTCGGTCTTCAGCAGGCGGGAGACCTGTTCGGGATCGCGCACCGTGTCGTCGAGCACGTCGCTGGCCACCGCCGCTCCGATCGCCAGCAGGCTGGAGAACAGGAAGGCCAGCACCAGGTTCAGCTTGAGGTTGGGAAACACCGGCCGCAAGGGCGGCCGCGCCGGGTCGGCGATCCGGATCGAGCTGTTCTGGAAGCCGGCGTTGATGCCCGCCTCCTTGATGCGCTGGACCAGCTCTTCGTAGAGCTTCTTGTCGGCCTCCGCCTCGCGCTTGAGCGCCTGATATTCGAAGGAGCGCGCGTTCAGCCGGTCGAACTCGGCCTTGGTGGCGGCCACCTCCTGTTTGAGCATCAGCTCGCGGTTGACCGCCTGCCGGTACTCGATCTCGACCCGCTCGGCGATGTTGCGCTTGGCCGCCTCCAGCAGCCGTTCGATCTCGCTCAATTGCGCCAGAGCCCTGCGGTGCTCCGGGTGGTTAGGGCCGTAGTGCACCTTGACCTCGGCGAACTTCTCGCGCGCTTCGTCCAGCCGCTCGGAAAGCTTGCGCAGCGCCTCGCCCTGGCTGGAAGCCTGGGCGGCGGCCAGCGCCCCGCTGCGCACGGCGTTGTAGGCCGCCTCCTTGCGCACCCGGTCGGCCTGGGCGGCGGTGTACTCCTGGTTCAACTGGAGCAGCCGGGCCGAGAGGATGTTGGTCTTCTCCTCGGGATTGATGACGTTCAGCTCCCGCTCGAACTGGGCCAGGGCGGCGCTGGAGCGCTCCATCTTGGCCCGCAGCTCTTCCAGTTGCTTCTCCATGAAGGAGGACAGGCTGGTCGAGGCGCGATAGCGGATGTTGTAGGTGTGCTCGATGTAGGATTGGGCCACGGCGTTGGCCACCTCGGCCGCCAGCCGCGGATCCGGCGAGCGGTAGCTGATCAGCAGCAGGTAGGTGTTGACCGGGCGGGTGACCTTGAGCCGCTTCAGCAGCACGGGAGCCTCCTCGGCCCGCTCCGGGTGCTGGCGCGCGAAGGCGTCCGGCTCCTCCTCGAGCTTGTACTTCTCCACCACCGGCCGCAGCACGGAATCCGATTGCACCAGCTTGATCTGCGTGGCCAGGAACTGGTCGGCGTCGTTGAGAGTGCTTTGTACGGATTCCTGGCCGATGATGCCGGTGGGCATGCGGCGGTCAATGTCCACCGTAGCGGTCGCCTCGTAGATGGGCGTGACGCGCGAAGATACGATGAGGGTGGCCCCCAGCGAGGCGGCCACGAAGCCCAGGATCTTCCAGCGGTGGCGCCGCAGGATCCACAAGTAGTGCGACAGGGGAACCGAAGGCTCCTCGGGCTCGGGTTCCGGCGCGCGGTAGGCGATCGTGTAGGCGGCCGGGACCGCCGGCAGATTGCGCTCGATCTTGTCGTCCGTCATCGGGTCCCTCTAGCGCCTCCAGATCAGCACCCCGGAAGCGGTCGCCGCTCCGAAGCCTACGATGCGGTCCAGCGCCGCCACCGAAGCGCGCCGGCCGGTGTTGTCCGGGATGTAGAGCACGTCATTGACCTCCAGGGGAACGTCGGGCGCCTTGCGCTCCAGAATCCTCTTCAGTTCGACCGGAATCTCATGCCGGGCGCCGGTGCGCGGATCCCGCCGGATCACGAAGGCCTGCTTGGAGGCGTAGGGCGCCAGGCCCTCGGCCATGGCCAGAACCTTCAGCACCGTGGTTTCCGCCTGGTCTTCGACCGGATAGGCGCCGGGCTTGCGCACGTTGCCCACCACGAAGACCTTGCCCACCTCCGGCACGCGAATCTCCTCGCCGCCCGCCAGCTTGAGGTTCAACTCCGGATCGGCCGCGTCAATCAGCCCTTTGACCGGGATGCGCTGGGTCAGAGAGGCGGGCGCGCCGTCGGGGCCGGGCTGGGTGCGCGTGACCAGGATTTCCGGTCCCGCCTCCGGCGACAGGCCGCCCGCCTTGGTCAGCGCCTCGAGCAACGTCACTGCCCCGATGGCCTGGAAGGTCACCGGGTTCTTGACGGCGCCCGCCACGCTGATCGGCCGACTGTGATACTCGACCACGGTGACCGTGACCACCGGGTCCACCAGGACCTGTTCGGCTTGCAGGGCCTCGGCGAGGGAAATCTCCAGTTGGCCGGGCAGCAGCCCCTGGGCCAGGATGCGCCGCTTGAGCATGGGGATGCGGATGTAGCCGTCGGCGCCTACCCGGACGGTTCGGGTCAGCTCCGGCGCGTCGTAGACCGAGACCGCGATCAGGTCGTTGGGCCCGATCTTTTGAGCGGGCAGGTTGGCGCCGCCCACCTCGGGCGTCGGCGGCCGCACCTGGGCGGCCAGCGCGGCCGCCCACCAAATCCAGAAGAACTTCCTCATGCCACTCCTCCCGCCGCCGAGAGCCTCGCCGGCTCCTCCGCGGCCGCCACTTGATCCCGGGGAACCTCGATCGCTACGGCCCGCTGGAGCAACCAGACGCTGACCACCACCCGACAGCCCCCGGCTCTGGTCTGCAACAGGGTTCCCCTCAGGCCGGCCAGCGGGCCGCCCGTGATGCGCACGCACTGGCCCGCCTGAAGAGGCGGCCACGGCTCCAGGGGCAGCCCCGAGGCGATCATCCGGCGCACGTTCGAGATCTGCTCTTCGGGCACGAGCGCCGGGCCGTGGCCGAAACTCACCCAACCGAGCACGCCCGGAGCGCTCAGGGCCAGAGCGCGCATCGGCCCGGGAACCCGCGCGAACAGGTAGCCGGGAAACAGGGGCAAACACAAGGCCTTCAGGCGATCCGACCAACGCCGCTGCGTTTCATAGAGGGGCAGGAAGGTCTCCAAGCCCCGTTCGGACAGGGCCAGCGCGGCGACCTTTTCATGCTGCGGGCGCACGCGCAGTGCGAACCAAGGCGGGGCGCCGCCCGCGGCGGCGGCCTGGGCGGCGAGGGCCGCAAGCTGGCCGGGTGAAGTCTGTTGTTGAGGAAGCTGCTGTAGCGACATAGCTTGCGCTGGCTGAGTCCCAAGCGCCGGGGGCGGTACACTTTCGGCGGGCGCCTGCGGTTTCAGGCCCGCGATCTCATTGCCTCGGGCGCCGGTCCAACCTCGAACCTCTCTCCGACAGCCCTTGAATCGTCACCCCGGGGGAATCACTTTAGACCCTTGGGCGCCTTCCTCCTCCCTTCAGTCGTCCCGGAAGGCTTAAGCCCTTCGGCTTATTGCGCCGATAGATGAGCGGGACCGGGCGCCGCCCGCACCCCACGGCCCGATCATGGATTACTACGAAGAGCTGGGGCTGGAGCCCAATGCCTCGCCGGAGCAGATTCGCCAAGCCTATCGCGATCTGGTCAAGCTGCTGCATCCGGATCATCATCAGGGCCGGGCCCGCGAGCTGGCCGAGCGCCAGATGCTGCGGCTGAATGCGATCCTGACCACGCTGACCGACCCGCACCTGCGCAAGCTCTACGACGCCCAGCGGGCCGGCCGTCTGGCTGTGGTCCCGGCGGCGGAATCCGGCCAGAGGAGGGGCCGGCTGCGCGCGACCCTGGCGGCGCCCGCGGGACGGGCCTGGTTGCTGGCCGGCGCGCTGGGTCTGGGCGGCCTGTTCTGGGTCTCGCGCCAAGGCGCGCCCGCTGCTGGTCCCCTCCCGTCTGCCGGCCCGACGACCCCCGCACCTGCCGCGGCTCAGGCCGGCCGCCCGGCGCCGGCCGGCCGGCGGAATCCGGAGTCCGAGCCGCGCAGTGGGGCGCGGCGCAACTCCGCCTTCCAGCCACGCGCATCGGCGAGCGCGGACCAGGCTGTGGAGGGAGTCGCCCCCATCGGTCCCGGCGTGTTTCACCCGCCGGCGGCCGCGGCAGCGGCGGCCTTGCCCGCGCCGGAGCTTCCCGGGCTGGATCCGGGCGAGATGCCGCCGGCTGCCGCCCCGCCTTTCGGGGCAGGGGAGGCGCCGCCGCCTCCGCTAGCGGGACGCTGGTTTTACGTGCCTTCCAAGGGGGACCCCGAGCGGGCCGATCTTTACCCGCCCGAATACATCGAGCTGGCCATCCAGGAGCGGGAAGGGCGCGTTCAGGGCCGGTATCGGGCGCGCTACCGCATCAGCGACCGGCCGATCGCGCCGGAAATCTCTTTTCAGTTCGAGGGCCCCGCCGGCGGGTCCGATGTCCGGCTGCCTTGGATGGGGCCGGGCGGCGCGCGGGGCGAGCTGCGCCTCCGTTTGATTTCCAGCGAAGCTCTGGAGATTCACTGGTGGGCGACGGAGTTGGGAGCCACGGCGGGGCTGGCCTCGGGCACGGCGGTGCTGGTCCGCCGACGGGAGCCTTGACCCGGCCCGCCGGGCCGCATCTTAAGGGATCTCGATGAACCAGCGGATCGAGCGCGCCACCTCCCGGAAGCCCTCCGAGCGATAGAGGCGATTGCCGGCCTCGTTCTCCGCCAGGCACTCCAAATGGGCGTGCCGGCAGCCTTGCTGTTTGAGATAGGCCAGCATGGCGCGCAGCATCGCCCGCCCGTAGCCGCGGCCCTGGTGGCCGGGATCCACCGCCAGCAGGTCAATGTAGCCCAGACGGGTTTCCGGCTCGATGGAAGCGCTGGCCATGGCGGCGATCTGGCCGTCGGCTTCCCCGACCAGCACGTGCTGAGTGGCGAAGACCTTGGCCAGCCGGAGCCGCCAGCGCTCGCGCCAATCTTTGCCGTTAAGGGGCCCGAAGAGCCGGTCGGCGGTGCGGGCCCAGGTGATGGGCTCGAAGCTGGCGATGACCATGCGCTCGAGGGCGGGATAGTCGGCCGGGACGGCGGGGCGAAAGCTGAGGGGCATGGCAGGTGACGGCCGATTGTAACCGCCCGGCGCGGAGCGCTTCAAGCCCGCTTCGGGCGGTGCTATGCTCGGCGGCATGGTTACGCGTCGGCATTTCTTGGGAACCGCCGGAGCGGCCGGGGCCGGCGCGCCCGCCTCCGGCGTGAGTTTGCGCGAGAAATTCTTCGGGGCGATCGCCGGCTGCCACATCGGCTCGGCCATGGGGGCTGCGGTGGAAGGCTGGCCCTGGGAGCGCATCGAACGCGAGTACGGCACGCTGGATCGCTTCCTGCCTTACGAGCACTACCGCAACGGCTGGCGGCGCGAGCCGGGGACCACCGAGGACGGCGTCGAACGGCAGAAGCTGATGATCACGGCCATCATCGAAAAAAAGGACCGGGTGAACGCCGAGGACGTGCGCCGGATCTGGCTGCGCGACATCAAGCCCGAGTCCGCCGGGATGGTGTCGGAGCCCTTCGAGGCTGTGCTGCTGGCCATGGCGCGCTCGGGGATTCCGGCCCGGGACCTGGGCCAGTACTGCGACTACGCGGGCCTGGTTTCGATGGCGCGCTCCTGCCATCCCATCGGGCTGATCAACGCGGGCGACCCGGGCGCGGCGGTGGAGGACGTTTTCGAAGTGGGCCAGCTTTACCAGACCTCCAACAGCCGCGGGCTCAAGTGGGCGGCGGTGACGGCGGCGGCCATCGCGGCTGCCACCCAGCCGGGGGCCACCGTGGATTCGGTCTTGAACGCCGTGGCGGTGCACTGCGACAAGGGCGTGGTGGGCGAGATCGAGCGGGGCTTGAAGTTGACGGCCGGGGCGGCGGACTTTCGCGATTTGCGCCGCGCTTTCGACAAGGTTTACTACGGCGCCGGCATCCCGTATGCGGCCAGTTACGCCAACGAAGTGGTCACCAAGGCCCTGTGCGTGTTCCGCACCGTGAAGGGCGACCCGCGCCAGGCGGTGATCGCCTCGGTCAACATGGGGCGGGATACCGACTGCCTGGCGGCGGTGGCAGCCGGCATCGCGGGCGCCCTCAACGGCGGGGCGAGCCTGCCGGCGGAATGGGTGCGGCAGTGCGATTACGCCACCAGCCTGAACCGCTACACTAACTCGCAGCGCACCCTGCGGGAGCACGCCGACGGTCTTTACGAAGCCTTCCGGGCGCGGCTGGCCCGCATGAAGGCCTACGCCGAGCGCATGGAGGCGTTGTAAGGGGCGGGCCGGCGCGCGCTACTCGGTCTCGCCCCGGACCAGGTCCTGGTAGCTTTCCCGCGCGCGGACCGTCCGCCAGCGCTCTCCCTCCACCAGCACTTCGGCGGGCCGCGGGCGCGAGTTGTAGTTGGAGGCGGCGACGAAGGCGTAGGCGCCCGCAGTGGCCACGGCCAGCAGATCGCCCGGCAGCGGGTCGGGCATGAGCCGGTCGCGGGCCAGGTAGTCGCCGGTTTCGCAGACCGGCCCCACCACGTCAGCCAGGATTTCGGGGCGAGGGAGGCGGCGCACGGGCAGGATGTCGTGGTGGGACTGGTAGAGCGCCGGGCGGATCAAGTCGTTCATGGCCGCGTCCACGACCACGAATTCCTTCGAGTCCGCGCGCTTGCGGTAGAGCACGCGGGTCAGCAGCACGCCCGCCTCGGCCGCGATCGAGCGGCCGGGCTCGAGGATCAAGAACAGTCCCCGGCCCTCCATCTTGGCGCGCACCCGGGCGGCGAAGGCTCGGATGTCCGGGGTGCGCTCCTCGGGCCGGTAGGCCACGCCCAAACCGCCCCCGAGGTCGAGGAGATGGACCGGGAAACCGGCGGCGCGCAATCGCTCCGCCAGATCCAGCATGCGGTCGGCGGCGGCCAGAATCGGCGCCGGATCGAGCAACTGCGAGCCGATGTGGCAGCTCAAGCCTTCCAGCCGGAGGTGGGGCAGGGCGGCGGCCCGCTCCCAGACCGCCGCCGCCCGGGCCAACTCGACGCCGAACTTGTGCCGGCGCAAGCCGGTGGCGATGTAGGGATGAGTTTCGGCCTCCACGTCGGGATTGACGCGCAGGGAAACCCGGGCGCGCACGCGGCGGCGGGCGGCCAGGGCGTCAATCAGCGCCAGTTCTTCGGCCGATTCGGCATTGAAGCTGTGGACGCCCGCCTGCAGGGCGTACTCGATCTCGTCGGGCGTCTTGCCCACGCCGGAGAAGACCACGCGCTCGGCGGCGCCGCCCGCCTCCAGCACTCGGTAGAGCTCGCCGCCGGAAACGATGTCGAAGCCCGCGCCGGCCCGAGCCAGCAAGGCCAGCACGGCGCGGTTCGAGTTGGCCTTGACTGCGTAGCAGATCAGGTGGGGCAGGCCGGCCAGGGTCTCCTCGTAGGCGCGGAAGCGCTCCAGGATGCCGGCCTGCGAGTAGACGTAGCAGGGGGTTCCCACGCGGGCGGCGATCTCGGCCAGGGGCGTCTGGTCGCAGTACAGCATGCCGTCGCGATAGGCGAAGGGAGTCTGTTCGGTCATCGCAGTCGCAGCACCAGCAGGGTTTGATCGTCGAAGGGGGCGGCGCGCCCGCTGAACTGGTCCAGGTCGGCGAAGACGGCGTCCACCACCGCCTGGGGAGGCTGGCCGGCGGCGCGCTGGAGGGCTTCCGAGAGGCGGCCGCGGCCGTATTCCTCGCCCTCCGAGTTGGTCTGGTCGGGCAGCCCGTCGGAGTAAAGCGCCAGCAAGTCGCCGGGGCGGCCCTCCAAGACAACCTCTTCGTGCTCGGCTTCCGGCAGCAGGCCCAGCGGGACCCCTTCGATGCGCGGTTTCAGGAGGCGGCCCTCGCGGCAGATCAAGGGCGGCAGGTTGCCCGCGTTGGCGAAGATCAGACGCCGCTCGGCAGGCAGCCAGCGCAGGGCCAGCAGGGAAACGTAGCGCGCCTCCACCTGCCTGCCGAGCAGGGCCTCGTTGAGGGCCTTCAGCAGCGCGGCCGGCGAGCGGCGGCGCGGGGCCAGCATCATCAACAAGCCGTTCACCAGGGCTCCGTAAAGGGCGGCCGCCACGCCCTTGCCGCTGACGTCGCCCAGGGCGATCAGCGCCGGGCCGTTGTCCTCGGGGAAGAAGTGGTAGAGATCGCCGCTGATCTGACGTGCCGGCCGGTAGCCCACGGCGATCTCGAGGCCCTCGATTTCCGGCACGCTGCGCCACAGCAGGGCGGATTGCAACTCGCGCGCCGCCTCCAGGTCCCTTTCCATCTGGCGCTTGCGCCGGCTGAGCTCTTCGTACAGGCGGGCGTTCTCCACGGCGATGGCGATCTGGGGGGCCAGCAGGCTGAGCATGCGCACGTGATCGTCGGTGAAGTAGGCGTAGCGTTCGCTCTCCAGGTCCATCACCCCGATCACTCGATCGCGCACCATCAGCGGTACGGCCACCTCCGAGCGGATGTCGGGGTGGGAAGGAATGTAGCGGGGATCGGCCAGCGTGTTGTCGGCCCGCACCACCTGGCGGAGCTCGGCCGCCGCCCCGGTGATGCCTTTGCCCAGGGGGATCTGGTCCAGCTCGACGCGCTGATCGTAGCGCAGGCTGAAGCGGTGGCGCAGGCAGGCGTGCTCTTCGTCCACCAGCAGGATGCTGAAGGCGTCGTAGTTGATCAGGTGCTTGACCGCTTCGGCGATGCGCCCGAGCAGGCGCTCCAGGTCCAGGATCGAGAAGTCGCGCGCCAGCCGGGCGAGCACCGACAGGGTGCGGTTCTGCCGTTCGACCCGGCGGTAAAGGCGGGCGTTGTCAATGGCGGTGGCGGCGCGCGAAGCGATCAGCTTGAGCAGGGCGCGGTCGTATTCGCTATAGGCGTTCAGGCGGGTGGACTGCACGTCAATGACGCCCACCAGCTTGCCCCGCGCCACCATGGGCGCGGCCAGCTCCGAGCGCACCGCGTCCAGCCCGCTCAAGTAGCGCGAATCCTTGCGCACGTCGGGCACCAGGATGGCGTCCCGGGCGGCGGCGGCCGCGCCCGTGATGCCCTCGCCCAGGGCGATCAGCAGGTTGCGCACGATCTCCTCGCGATGGCCGATGGCGTAACGGATGCGCAGCGCGCCCAGCCTCTCGCTATAGAGCAGGATGGCGAACAACTCGTAGGGGATGACCTTGGCGATGATGGCCGCCAGATCGGCCATCAGCTTGTCCAGGTTGAGGGTCTCCGAGGTGGCGGCCGCTACGCCCAGCAGGAAGTCCAGCAATTCCGCCCGCTCGCGGAAACGCACCGCCGATGCGCCGGGACCCGCCATGCTCGATCAGGCCGCCCCTTCCAGAATGCGCACGCCGGCGCTGGCGCCGATGCGGGTGGCCCCGGCCGCGACCATCCGCTCCAGCTCCTGCCGCGTGCGAATGCCGCCGGCCGCCTTCACGCCCATCCGGGGGCCGACCACCAGGCGCATCAGGGCCACGTCGCGCACCGTGGCCCCGGAGGGACCGAAGCCCGTGGAGGTCTTCACGAAGTCGGCCCCCGCCATCTTGGCCAACACGCAGGCGACCGCCTTCTGGCGATCCTCCAGCAACGCGGTCTCCAGGATGACTTTCAGGAGCGCGCCCCGGCGATGGCAGGCTTCCCCCACCAGGCGGATCTCCTGTTCGACGACCTCCAGCTCGCCCGAGCGCAAGGCCCCGATGTTCATGACCATGTCAATTTCACGGGCGCCGGCCTGGATGGCGGCTTCCGCCTCCGCCTTCTTGATCGAGGCCCAGGTCGCTCCCAGCGGAAAGCCCGCCACCGCGCAGACCTTCACGGGCGAGCCGGCCAGCTCCCGGCCGGCCAGGCAGACCCAGTAGGGATTGACGCAGACGCTGGCGAAGCCGTAGCGGCGAGCCTCGGCGCACAGGCGCCGGATGTCGTCCCCGGTGGCTTCCGGCTTGAGGAGGGTGTGGTCAATCAGGCCTGCGATCGAGGCGTCCACCCCGGCGACGCCTTCGCCGGCCGAGATGCGATCCGCGCCGGCGGCGATCACGGCCTGCGTCCGGGAGGGGCAGCTCTGGACGCACTGCTTGCGGCAGTCTGCGCAAGCCTGCCCGTCCGCTTTGCCGTCCGCGGCGGGCCGGCCCGGCCCCCCGCCCGCGATGCGCTCCAGCAACTCATCCCCGATCGCGGTCACCAGCTCCTTGAGATTCGCGGCGCCCAATTCCGTCTCAGGTGCGTTCAGTCCAGAGCCAGGGTTTGATGCTGCGGCGGCCGGAGCCCGGGATCCTCCGCCAAACTCGAAAAGCATCCCATCATAGCACAGGCCCCGGGGAGCTTCTGCGGCGCGCCGCGATTTCAACAGCTTGCGGCGCAACGGGCGGGCGCAGGCCGCACCGGCGGAGGAAGAGGGATTCGAACCCCCGAGGACCTTTCGGCCCTAGCGGTTTTCAAGACCGCCGCCTTCGACCGCTCGGCCATTCCTCCACTCGTTAGTGTAGCCGCCGGGCGAGTCTGCTGTACAGAGCGGGTAGGCGCCGGCCTCAGGCGCGCTCCCGCCGGCTCTGGCGGTACTTGTCGCGACAGGCGGCCGAGCAGAAGTGGAGCACCTCGCCGCCCTCGGTCAGCTTCAGGGAGGCGGCGGTCGAGACGTAGACGCCGCAGACCGGGTCGCGCTTGAGTTCGCCGCCGGGCGAGACCGGCGGGCGGGTCGAGGCGGGGCCAGGCACCAGCAGGCCCGCGATCCACTTTCCCAGAATCCCGATGATGGAGCGCAGGAAAGTGATCAGCAGGACGGCCAGCAGCAAATACAGTACGGCCCGCACCATGGCGCCTCTCCTTCCGCCGACCGCCCCCGGACCGCGCTACTTCTTGCGCGTGGTCTTTTTCTTCTTCGCTTCGGCCTCGGGATTCGCGTACTGCGTCTGAACGCCCGCCTCCATGGTGGCGATCATGCCCTTGGCGGCGTCGGCGAACGGCCCGTCCGGCTTCAGTTGCAAATATTTCTCGAAGGCTTCCCGAGCTCCGGGCGGCGGGACCACTTTGCCCTCGGGCGTGACCTGGGCCTTGGCCATCAAGGAGACGCCGTACTGATAGTGCGCGTCGGCGTAATTGGGATCGGCTTCGATCGCCTTCTTGAAGGCCTCCCCCGCCGGCTCGTTCTGGCCCGAGTTGACCAGCAGGGCGCCCAGGTTGTAAAAGTAGCGCCCCGCGTTGGGCGGATCCATCTGGGCGGCCTTGGTGAGCTCGGCTTGGGCTTCCTCGAAGCGCTTGGCGCGAGCCAGCGCCAGGGCGTAATTGTTGTGATAGGCGGCCTCGTCCGGTTTGATCTCGATCGCCTTCAGGTAGTTGGCCAGGCCCTTTTCGAGGGCGGCCTGCTGCTCGGCGCCGGTCTTGCCGCCCGCCAGCCCGATGTAGGAATCCGCCAGGTGGGCCCACACCACGTGCTGCTTGGGATCAATCTCGGCGGCTTTGGTGAAGGCCTCGATGGCCGGCTCGAACTGTTTGGCCTGAAGGGCCGTCATGCCCGCGTTGAAGGCGTCGTTGAGAGCGCGGTTCTTGGCCAGTTGGGCCTGGCGCTCCTTGGCGGCCTTTTCCAGGGCGGCGCGCTGCTCGGGCGACATCTCGCGCAACTGGTCGGCGGTCAACTGGCCGCTTTCGGCCGCGCGCTGGAGAGCTTCGGCCCGCTGCTTGACCCGCTGAAGGTCGAAGTTGATGACCGTGGGATCGCCCAGCCGGGTGCGGACGTTGTCCACGCGGTCCACGTCCTTGCCGTTGACTTCGAGCACCACGCGGTAGGTGCCCAGGGGCAGCCCGGCGTGGAAATACTCGCCCTTCTTGTTGGTCTTGACTTTATAGTTGCCCTTGATGTCCAGACGTTCGATTTTGATGAGAGCGCCTTGGAGGGGCTTGCCGTCTTCGCCCTTGACTTCCCCGGCGATGGATGACGTCTGCGCCAGGCCTGCGCCGGCCAGCAACATGCAGCCGGCGGCCAGCCAGGTCAGCTTTCGCGCTGCCATGAGCAAACCTCCGGATCGGATTGAAAGTCCAACTTCAGCATACTACACGGCGCCCGAGCGGCGCAGGTTAGCAAGCGGCGGGCAGGCTGCGCCGGGCGCGCGCACCGCGGCGGTTTGACAGTCCGGAAACCCCCTGCCTATACTGAGATTTGGCCGACAGCGCCGCCCCGCGGCCGCCGAGCGCCGGCCGCTGAAAAGGGGAGAGCCGGAAATGCCCAAACGCACCTATCAGCCGAACAATCGCCGGAGAGCCAAGACGCACGGGTTTCGGGCTCGGATGCGCAGCAAAGATGGGCGCGCCGTGCTGTCGCGCCGCCGGGCCAAGGGCCGTTGGAAGCTGACGGTCAGCGATGAGCGGGCCGTTCGCTGGGCCAAGTAATCCGATCGAGGAAGCCAAGCGGAGTTTCGCGTTTCCCAAGAGCGCGCGATTGCTGCGCCGGGCCGACTTCCGCAGAGTCTATGAGGCGGGCCGAAGGATCAGCAACCCGTACTTCGCGGCCTTCTGCGCCGCGCGGGAGGGCGGCGGAGGGCCTCGGGTCGGGCTGGCGGCGCCCCGGGCCCTGGGCAAGGCGGTGGTCCGCAATCGGATCAAGCGCCGCCTGCGGGAGGCTGTGCGGCGCAATCTCTGGCGGCTGGGGCCGGGTTGGGACGTGGTGATCCAGGGGCGCAAGGCGGTTTTGGAAGCTCCCTTCGAGGAGTTGCTGGAAGCGGTCGAGAGGCTGTTTGCGCGATGCCTAAAATGACGCCGGAGGAGGCCGGCCCCGGCGCGGGCGCCCGGGCGGCTCTGGCGCTGCTGCGTCTTTACAAACTGGCTGTTTCGCCCTGGCTGCCGGCAGCCTGCCGCTTTTATCCCACCTGCTCGGAATACATGGCGCAAGCCGTGGGGCGCTACGGGCTGCGGCGGGGCGTCTGGTTGGGCCTGAAGCGGCTGGCGCGCTGCCACCCGTTCCGGGAGGGCGGCTTTGATCCGGTGGCGTGAGGTTCCTGAAGAAGGGCGATGGCGGAAGGCGGCCGGCAGGATATGACGAGCAAGATCGGGCCGGAAGAGCCTCGCATGGAATGGCGGCTCCTGTTGGCCTTCCTGCTGACCGGCGTGGTGATGTTCCTGGCGCCTTACGTTTATCACAAGATGTACGGGCCGCCGCCGGCCGCGCCGGTGAAAGCGCCCGCCCCGGCGTCCAAACCTGCCGAAGCCCCGCGCCCCGCGCCCCCCGCTGCGCCTGAGGCCAAACCCGCTGCTGCGATCTCGGCCGCCCAACCGGAGGAGCAGACCGTCGAGACCGACGTCTACCGCATCCGGCTGTCGAACCGCGGCGCCGTGGTGCTGACTTGGGAGCTGAAGAAGTACAAGGACGCCGCGGGCAAAACCTTGCAACTGGTGAACGCCGCGGCCGCCGGAAAAGCCGGCTATCCGTTCGCGCTGTCCTTCAAGGATCGCCGGCCGGCTCTGGATGTCAACCGGGCCCTGTTTGCGGCCCGCCCGGCTCCCGACGGGCTGGGGGTGGACTACGAGTTCTCCGACGGGCGGCTCTGGGTGCGCAAATCGTTCCGCTTCGAGAAGGCCCGCTACCTCTGGCGCTTTTTCTCCGAGGCTCGGGACGCTTCGGGTCCGCTGCCCCATTTGATCCAATGGCGGGGGGGCTTCGGCGACCCGGCGGTGGACAATCCGGCCGCCCGGCAGCGAACGCTGCATTTCGACCCGGCCGGCGGCAAACTGATCACCGAGGAGGCCAAGGCGGCCAAGAACGGCCCGGTGAGCGTGGCCGGTCCGTTCTTGTTCGCGGGCATCCAGGACGGCTACTTCGCGGCCGTGTTCCTGCCGCCCGCCGGCCGGTCGGTGGAAGTGCAAACCCTGAGCGATGAGGCGCCCTCTCCGCGCGAAGCGAAGGAAACGCCGCACGTGGGCGTGGGAGTGGGCGGGGAGGGGCGCAACGAGTTTGCCGTCTTCGTGGGGCCCAAGGACCTGGATGTGCTCCGGCAGGTGGACCGCCGGTTGGAGCAGGTGGTGGACTTCGGCACCTGGTTCGGCTTCATCGCCAAGCCGCTGTTCCTGATCCTGAAGTGGGTGCACCACAACATGGTGGGCAACTACGGCTGGGCCATCGTGCTGGTGACGGTGTTCATCAACTTCGCTTTGCTGCCGCTGAAGTTCTCCAGCCTGAAATCCATGAAGAAGATGCAGGCTCTTCAGCCCCAAGTGGCGGCCATCAACGAGAAGTACAAGGGCATCAGCCTGCGCGATCCGCGCAAGCAGCAGCAGAACCAGGAGCTGATGGAGCTGTACAAGAAGCACGGGGTCAACCCGATGGGGGGCTGCGTCCCCATGCTGCTTCAGATCCCCTTTTTCATCGGCTTTTACAATGTGTTGACGGTGGCCATCGAGCTGCGCGGGGCGAGCTGGCTGTGGGTGACGGATCTGTCCCAGCCCGAGCAGTTGCCCATTCGGATTCTGCCCGTGGCGATGATCGTTTCGCAGTTCGCCATGCAGAAGATGACGCCCACGACCACGGCCGATCCGATGCAGCAGCGCATGATGCTGCTGATGCCCCTGGTGTTCGGCTTCATGTTCTACCATTTTTCCAGCGGCTTGGTCCTGTACTGGCTGACCAGCAATCTGGTGGGCATCGCCCAGCAGGTGTTGATCAACAAGACCCTGCCCGCGCCCGCCGCCCTGCCGGGGCCTGCCGTGGCCAAGACCGCGCCGGGCGGGGCGGAATCCCGCAGGAGGAAAAAGGCCGGACGGTGAACCGGAAGCGCAAGTACACCCTGGGCGCTTTGCGCCCGCGTTTGGAGCGTTTTCTTCGTCCCATCCTGGAACGGGCCCGGCTCCGGCTGCGCTTCGAGATCGCCGAGGGCGCCATCCAGGACCGGGATTGGGAGAGCCCGGAGATCGTGATCAAGTTTTCCGGGCCGGACGCCGATCTGTTGCTGGAAAACAAGGCCGAGCTGCTGCTGGCCCTGGAGCATCTGGCGATTCAGATGCTCCGCATTCCCCCGGAGGATCACGAGCGGATCTGCTTCGACGCCAACGACTACCGCCTGCTGCGCATCGAGGAGCTGCGTTTGAGCGCGGCGGCGGCCGCCGAGCGGGTGCGGCGCACCGGCCGGCCCTTCCCCTTCAGCCCGATGAGCAGCCGCGAGCGACGCATCATTCATCTGGCGTTGCGCGATCAGTCCGGGGTCTACAGCCAGAGCCAGGGTCTGGGACCGGGCCGGCACGTGGTCGTTTATCCGTCCCCGCCGGCCCATCTCAGGGCGGCCGATGCGGCGCCCGGATCCCGCTCGCCCGGCGGCCAAGGCGCGCCCTGAGCGGGCGCGGCGCCCGCCATGGATCTGAGCGACACCATTGTCGCCGTCTCGACCCCGCCGGGGCGCGGCGGCCTGGGCATCGTGCGGATCTCGGGCGATCGGGCGCGCCAGATCGCCGAGCGCCTCCTGAGGTTTCCCCGGCCGCTGGAGTGGCGGCCGTGGAGGATGCGGCTGGCCGAGTTGCCCGATCCCGAAGGGCAGACGGTGGATCAGGTGCTGGTCAGCTTTTTCGCCCGCCCGCACTCCTATACCGCCGAGGACGTCGTCGAGATCTCCTGCCACGGCTCGCCGGTCGTGCTGCGCTACTGCGTCGCGCGGGCGGTGGCTTTGGGCGCTCGGCCGGCGGCGCCCGGGGAATTCACGCTGCGCGCCTTCGTGCACGGCCGGATTGACCTGCCGGAGGCCGAGGCGGTGCGCGACCTGATCGAAGCGACCACGCTGTACCAGGCCCGCATCGCCGCCCAACAGGCCGAAGGTTCGGTCTCGCGCCGGCTGGCGCCCATCCGGGAGAAACTGCTCGAGCTGATCGCCCTGCTGGAGGCGGGCATTGACTTTGCCGAGGACGACGTGCCGGTGGCCGGACCGGAGGAAATCCTCCGGCAGCTCGGGCCGCTCCTCAAGGAGGTTTCCGAACTGGCCGCCAGCTATGCTTACGGCAAGCTGGTGCACGAAGGTCTGGCGCTGGCCATCGTGGGCCGGCCCAACGTGGGCAAGAGCAGCCTGTTCAACCGGCTGCTGGAGCGCGAGCGCGCGATCGTGACTGAAGTCCCGGGCACCACGCGGGATTTGGTTTCCGAGCTGGCCTCGCTGGAGGGCATCCCCGTCAAGTTCATGGACACGGCCGGGGTGCGCGCTTCGGGCGATCCGGTCGAGAGCCTGGGAGTCGAGCGGACCTTCCAGGCCATGGCGGACGCGGACTTGACCTTGGTGGTGGTGGACCTGTCGGCGCCCGTCGAGGCCGAAGATCTGGCTCTGATCGAGCGCGCCCGCCGGCAGGGTCGCTATTTGCTTGTGGGTAACAAGTGCGACTTGCCGCGGCGGGCCGAGCTGAGCGAGCCCCACGTGGTGGTCTCGGCCCTGACCGGGGAAGGGCTGGAAGAGCTGCGCCGGCGAATTCTGGAGGCGGCGGCGCCGGAGGCCGGAGAAATCCAGCCGGGCTTCATTACCAGCCTGCGCCATCAGAGTCTGCTCGAGGAGGCGCAGGGGCGGCTGCAAAAGGCCTGGCAGGGGGTTGCGGCGCTGCCGCACGAGTTGCTGCTGTTGGATCTCTACGGGGCGCTGGAAGCGATCGGGGGGATCACCGGGGCGGCTACCGCCGAGGACGTGCTCGAGCGGATTTTCGCGCGGTTCTGCGTGGGCAAGTGAGCGGAGTCCGACGAGCCCGCAGCGGGGTGGGTGAAATCACCCAGCCTGGCGTATAATGAAAGGTAACCCCTCCGCATGTCAAAACTGCTCCCACAGTGGCAGCGCCCCGGCCTGCTGGAAGCGGTCTTCGATCAACTCTCCGAAGCACTGATTCTTTACGACCGCGACCTGGTGATTTGCGGCGTGAACCGGGCGGCGGAGCGCTTGTTCGGGCTGGAGGCCCGGCAGATGGTGGGGCGCAGTTGCCGGGAGGTCTTTCGCTGCACAGGCTGCGAGGGCGGCTGCGGCTTGTTGGAGGGTTTCCAGCAGCCGGGCGCCTCGGTGCACGGCACGGTCCGGCTGCGGACGGAAGAGGGATCCGAGCGGCTGGTGCTGGTGCGGACCGCCCTCCTGACGGATGAGAACGGGCAGACGGCGGGCGCGCTGGCCGCCGTCAAGGACGTCACCGAGGAAGTGGCGCCCGTCAAGCGGGAGGTGGTGGCCGAATCGGCCGCCATGCGCGAGGTGATCAGCTTCGTGCGCAAGGTGGCGGTCAGCGAAGCGGCCACGATTCTTCTGGAAGGGGAAAACGGCACGGGCAAGGACCTGATCGCCAAGACGCTGCATTACGAGAGCCCGCGGCAGGCCGAGCCGTTCATCGCCATCAACTGCGCGGCCATCCCGGAGACGCTGCTGGAGAGCGAGCTGTTCGGCTACGAGAAGGGCGCTTTCACCGACGCCCGGGCTCAGAAGCGCGGCCTGTTCGAGCTGGCCGATCGGGGCACGCTGTTTCTGGACGAGATCGGGGAGATTCCGCTGACCCTTCAGGCCAAGCTGCTGCGCGTGCTCGAGGAGCAAAGCTTCCGCCGGCTGGGCGGGCTGAAGGACATCCGGGTGGACGTGCGCTTCATCGCCGCCACCAACAAGAACCTGCGGGAGGCGGTGCGGGAAGGGGCCTTCCGCCAGGATCTGTACTTTCGCCTGAACGTGATCCAGATTCTGATTCCCCCGCTGCGCGAGCGCAAGGAGGACATCCTGCCGCTGGCGGAGTTCTTCATCGAGCATTACAACCGGAAGTTCAAGCGGCATATCGAGGGGGTCGCGCCGGAAGCCGAGCGCTTGCTGTTGCAGCACGACTGGCCGGGCAACGTCCGGGAGTTGCGCAACGCCATCGAGCGGGCGATGATCCTGGAGGAATCCTCGCGCATCACGCCGGCCAGCCTGCCCATCTCGCTGGGCAAGGGCGAGCAGCGCTCGGCCGGCGGGGCCCCGGCGGCGCCGCCGATCCCGGAGGAAGGCCTTTCGCTGGCCGAGAGCGAGCGGCAGTTGCTGTTGCGGGCCCTGGAGAAGACCAACGGCAATCAGACCCAGGCGGCGCGGTTGCTGCGCATCACGCGCGACACGCTGCGCTACAAGATGAAGAAGTACAACCTGCGTTGAGGGCGGGTATAATCGGGGAGGGGAGATCGCGATGAAGCGGCGGCTGCTCTGTGTGGGCCTGCTGGGCGCGCTGACCGCGGCCGCGCAGCAGCCCGGCGCCAGAACGCAACGCCCGAAGCCCGGTTCGGAAACGCTTCCGCCCGACGACGAGAAGACCCGCATCATCCTGGACGTGACCCGGGTCAACCTTCTGTTCACGGTCACCGACCGCAAGGGTCGCTTCATCACCAACCTGGGGCGGGACGACTTCGAAGTCATCGAGGACAAGCGCCCCCAAAAGATTCTGGAGTTCGCCGCCGAGAGCGACCTGCCTTTACGGATCGCCCTGCTGTTGGACACCAGCAACAGCGTCCGGCCGCGCTTCCGGTTCATCCAGGAGGCGGCCATCGAGTTTCTCAACAGCGTGATGCGCCCGCGCTACGACAAGACCCTGGTGGTCAGCTTCGACACCTCGGTGGAGCTGGTGGCCGACCTGACGGACGATCCCGAGAAGCTGGCGGCCGCCATCCGGGAGCTGCGTCCCGGCGGGGGCACTTCTCTGTACGAGGCCATCTACTTCGCCTGTCGCGACAAGCTCATGCTGGAACAGCCCCGGCACAAGTTTCGCCGGGCGGTGGTGGTCTTGAGCGACGGGGAGGACAACCAGAGCCGGGTGACGCGCGATCAGGCGCTCGAGATGGCCCAGAAGGCCGACGCCGTCGTCTACACCATCTCGACCAACGTCACCCGGCTGGAAACCGACGGCGACAGGGTGCTCAAGTACATGGCGGCGGAGACCGGCGGCCTGGCCCTGTTCCCCTTCAAGATCGAGGACCTGGCCCAGTCGTTCGAGAACATCGCCAACGAGCTGCGCCACCAGTACAACATCTTTTACCGGCCCGAACCGCTGCGCACCGACGGGCGGTATCAGACCGTGGACGTTCGGGTCAAGGGGCGTCGGGATCTGGTGGTGCGGGCCCGCAAAGGCTATTACGCGCCGCGGCTGTAGCTGGCCTCCGGGCGGGACTCCGCAAGAGGGTATAATCTGACTTGTCGCCGGCCCCGCCGGCCGCGGAAAGGATCCTGCCATGGACGAGAAAGAACGCGCACGCGCCCTGGGATTGACCCTGAGCCAGATCGAGAAGCAGTTCGGCAAGGGCTCGATCCTGCGCCTGGGTTCGCGCGAGGCGATCGTGCCGGTGGCTACCATCCCTACCGGTTCGATCTCGCTGGACGCCGCCCTGGGCATCGGCGGCTTCCCCCGCGGCCGCATCAGCGAGATTTTCGGCCCGGAGGCCTCCGGGAAGACCACCATCGCCCTGCACGTGGTGGCCAGCGCCCAGAAGGCGGGAGGAATGGCCGCCTTCATTGACGTCGAGCACGCTCTGGATCCTATTTACGCCCGCCAGCTCGGCGTGGACACGGACAATCTGCTGGTCTCCCAGCCGGATTACGCCGAGCAGGCCCTGGAGATCACCAGCGCCCTGATCAGCTCGGGTTCGATTGACGTGCTGGTGATTGACTCGGTGGCCGCCCTGGTGCCCAAGGCGGAACTGGACGGGGAGATGGGCGAGGCCTACGTGGGCGTGCAGGCCCGGCTGATGTCGCAGGCCTTGCGCAAGCTCACCGGCATCGTGTCGAAGTCCAACACCTGCCTGATTTTCATCAACCAGATCCGCGAGAAGATCGGCGTGATGTTCGGCAACCCGGAGACCACCACCGGCGGCCGCGCCCTGAAGTTCTACGCCAGCGTCCGGGCCGACATCCGGCGCGTGGCGGCCATCAAGGAGGGCGAAACCGTAGTGGGCAGCCGCACCAAGGTCAAAATCGTGAAGAACAAGCTGGCGGCGCCCTTCCGGGAGGCCGAGTTCGACATCCTTTACGGCCAGGGCATCTCGCGCGAGGGCGACCTGATTGACTTGGGCGTGGCGCAGAACCTCATCGAAAAGAGCGGCTCCTGGTACAGCTACAAGGGCGAGCGGATCGGGCAGGGGCGCGAGAACGCCCGGCAATTCCTGCGCGACAACCCCGAGGTGGCCGACCGGCTGGAAGCCGAGCTGCGCCGGGCGCTCGGGCTGGTGCGGGCCCCCGCTGAGAGCGCGACCCCGGCGCCCGAGTCCCCCGCCAAGCCTGCTCCGGCTGCCGCCGCGCGCGGCCGCTAAGCTGTTTTCGGCTGAGATCAACCGTCCCGGCAACCCACCAAATAGAGTGCTCCGGAGGGGGCTCTATGTCCAGGAACTCGCCCGGCGATGAACGCCAGCGCGCCATTGACCAGGTGCTCAGCCAGATGGAAAAGCAGTTCGGCAAGGGGTCCGTCCTGCGGCTGGGCTCGAACAGCATCTTGCCGGTCTCGGTGATTTCCAGCGGATCCATTTCGCTGGACGCTGCGCTGGGGGTGGGGGGCTTCCCCCGCGGGAGGATCGTCGAGATCTTCGGCCCGGAAGCCTCCGGCAAGACTACGATCGCGCTGGAAGTGATCGCCGAGGCGCAGAAAGTGGGGGGAACGGCGGCCTTCATTGACGCCGAGCACGCCCTGGACCCGGCCTATGCCCGGCGGCTGGGGGTGGACACCGACAATCTGCTGGTCTCCCAGCCTGACTACGGCGAGCAGGCGCTGGAGATCACCGGCGCCCTGGTGGCTTCCGGCGCCCTGGACGTGATCGTGATTGATTCGGTGGCCGCGCTGGTGCCCAAGGCCGAGCTGGAGGGAGAGATGGGCGAGAGCTTCGTGGGCTTGCAGGCGCGCCTGATGTCCCAGGCGCTGCGCAAGCTGGCCGGAGCGGTGTCTCGCACCAACACTTGCCTGATCTTCATCAACCAGATCCGGGAAAAAATCGGCGTGATGTTCGGCAACCCGGAGACCACCACCGGGGGGCGAGCCTTGAAGTTCTACGCCTCGGTGCGAGTGGAGGTGCGGCGCACCGCCGGCTTGAAGGAGAACGACGGCGTGGTGGGCAGCCGAACCCGGGTCCGGGTCGTCAAGAACAAGGTGGCGGCGCCTTTCCGCGAGGCGGAGTTCGATCTGATCCACGGCGAGGGGATTTCGCGGGAGGCCGACCTGCTGGATCTCGGACTGAGCCGCAACCTGCTGGAGAAGAGCGGCTCCTGGCTGAGCTACCGAGGCGAGCGGATCGGCCAGGGCCGGGAGAACGCCCGCCAGTTTCTCAAAGACCACCCGGAGGTGCGCGAGCGCCTGGAGGAGGAACTCCGGGGGCTGCTGGGCCTGGCGGCGCCGGCCGAACTGGCTCGGGCGGCCGCTCGCTGAGCGGGCCGGCCGAGGCCCGGCGGGGCGGTTGCGGCCGGGGTGAGATCGTGCGGAGGGCGTGTTTTCGGGCCTGCCGGAGCCCGGCCTGCTTCCGGAGGCCCAAAAATCGGGCGTTTTGCGCAACTTTTCTCTTTACTTCGCGCCGAACTTTCCTTATCATGAAAAGCGATTTGAAGTCGTCGCCGGCGGCAGGCGCCCCGGGCGCCCGCCGCCGCTACGGTTCAATCGGGAGAATCGAGAAGGAGGGTTATGGCTGAAGTCAAGCGGATGACGCAAACGCAACTGATCCGGGAAATCGCCACCACCTGTGACGTGCCCAACAAGGTGGCCAAACAGTTTCTGGAGACTTACGCCGATATCGCGGTCCGGGAGACCAAAAAGAGCGGCATGTTCGTGATGCCGGGCATCGGCAAGCTGGTGCGGGCCGAGCGCAAGGCGCGCATCGGGCGCAACCCCGCCACCGGCGAAGCCATCAAGATCCCGGCCAAGAAAGTGGTCAAGTTCCGGGTCGCCAAGGCGGTCAAGGACGCCATCGTTCCGCCCAAGAAGAAGTAGCGCCGAGGGCGGATAGCCAAGCCTGAAAAACCCCGCGCCGCGGGCGCGGGGTTTTTCGTTGGCCGAGGCTGCGCGCCCTCCGTGCCGGGTCCTCTCCTGGGACGCCGGGGTTGCCGGCGCGGGGACGGTCCCTGCCCGCTCAGAGCCGGCAGGGGGAACAACCGGGGTCGAACCCCCGGGGAACCTACGGGTGGGAAGCCGAATCCAGATCGGCTCGAAGTGCGAGCCGCCGCCGGAAGCCTACGCCTGCTTCTTTTCTTCGGGCTTCTCTTCGCCTTTCAAGGCGGTCTTGAAATTCCGAATGCCTTCGCCCAAGCCCTTGGCCACCTCGGGAATCTTCTTGCCGCCGAACAGCAAGACTGCCACGCCCAAGATGATGAGCAGCTCAGGCAACCCAATTGACCGCAGCATAGGGCCTCCTTGCTCCCTTCATTGTAGGGACTTGCCGGAAGCCGCGTCAACCAAATGTTTCCTGCGCCCGGGCCGCTCATTCCAGGCGCAGCCGGTCGCCGCCCTCCCAGAGGGCCTGCTCCGGGACGTCGGGCGCCGGCGCCAGGAAGGCGCAATAGCGGACCTCGACTCGACTGCGGGCCGGAATCCAGCGGTAGGCAGGGACGCCGAAAAGGCTGCCCCGGCCGATCATCCGGCGGCGAGTCTCCGGCATGGGCGAGACGCCGAACTCCATGCCGCGAGTGAGGGTGCGCCCGTTCCAAGGGGGAGTCAGCCGGCTGTGGTTCTCCTCCCAAATGCCCAGCCAGGGGAAATCGGCCCGGTTCCAGACGTAGCCGAAGGCCAGGCGGAACTCGGGCGACCAGGCCAGGAAGAAGGCCTGTTGGCGGGCAGGGTCCATCAGGTGGGTGGTGAAGGCGCCCGAGACCGCAGCGTCGGTGAAGATGCGCAGGTCGGTGAGGCCGCCTTCCCGCAGGGGCGCCCAGGGCCAGTCGAACTCGGCGCCCGCCAGCAGGTGGTCGCCGGCCGGGCAAAAGGCGGACTCGAAGACTTTCGAGCGGGTAGCGGAGGCGCGGAATTGGGTGCGGCCCTTGGCCAGGAAGGGAGGGCCGAGGGTGACGTGCTGGGTCCAGGCGATGGGGCGGTCGGTGGCGGAAACATTTTCGACCGTTTCCGTGAACTCGACCAGGCGCCCTCCGGGGGCCAGGCGGAGCCGCCTTTGCAGGCGCAGCCGCGCTTCGGGCAACTCGGCCTCCGCCCTCAGCTCGCCCTCGCCGGCCTCCACGCGGTAGGGCGCCACGGAGGCCTCCCCGTGCACCGGCAGCCCGGCGGCCGCTTCCTCTTCGGAAGGCCCGCCGAAGATGTCCATGCACAGGTTGTGGCCCATAATGCCGGCCAGCAACCGGCTCTCGGCGTTGCGGCCGTACTCGGGATGGCGGGCGGGATCGTAAGCCGACGGCTCGATGGAGGGCCAGGGCGGCGTCCACAAAGGATTCACCCCGCCGGCCAGATCCCGAATCTCGGCGATGTGCCCGCCTTCGATGAGCACCGTGACCCTGAGCAGCCCGTTCTCCAACTGCACGGCGCGCCGGTTCTGATAGATGGTCTCGGCCATGGCTCCCAGCATAATTCAGGGCGGCGCCGGCCGGCGGGCGGGGAGGCCGAAGGAGCTGCGGGCGCGCGGCGGCCCGCCGGGCGGTCGTGTATAATGTCGCAGAGCCGGGGGGCGGCGCGATGAATATCCGACCCGAGCAGATGACCCAATTGGCCCAGGCCGCCGAGCGCGATTTTCAGCAGAGGATGGGCTCGCATTTGCGCGAGTTTTTCCCCGAGCAGTATGCGGGCCTGGGCGAGCAGGCCCTGCGGGGGGCCGTCGAACAAGCGATCCAGAAGGCGCGCTCCTACGAAATTCTGGCCGAGCGGGACATTTGCAAGTACGCCGACGTCATGTCCGCCTTCGGCCGGGATTTCGACCGGGACGCGGCTCTGGGATGGGCCTCCTCGATCCTGAACGATCCCGCGCTGAGGGATCCGACGGCCAAAGTCAACCGCCTGGCGCAGGAGGCGCTGGGACAGGCGCAGGCCCTGGAGGCCGAAAGCCGCAACCTGCTCGGCCAGGCCCAGGGGATGCTGGCCGCCGCGGGCAGGCAACTGGCTGCATCGGCCGCGGCCCTCGGCGCGGCCCTCAACGACGCGGCCGAGAAATTCGGCAACAAGTTGGTGGGGGCCGTCGTCGAAGGCTGCCAGAACACGGCCGCCAAGGCCGACGACCTTTGCATGGGCAAGGGCTTCGCCGATCCGGCCCAGATCGAAGGCTTCGTCAAGGACTTCAAGTCTCAGGTGGCGGAGAAGTGGGACAACCTCAAGCCGGAGGAGCGCTTCGAGGCGGTCAAGAAGTTACAGGAGAAGCAATTCCGGGACTTGGGCATCCCGGTGCCCACCATCAGCCGGTCCGTGGATCCCGCCGGGGGCTGGGACAATCCGCTCAAGTTCGGCCAGGCCGACGCCGCCGGTTGGGGCATGGTCTTTAACGGCCACTTGTTCGAGAAGAGCCCCTTGAGCGAGTTCGACCAGAAGGAACTGGCCAAGACGATGATGCACGAGGGCCGGCACATCGAGCAGTACTTCAAAGCGGCCCAGTTCCGGGCGGCCGAGGGCGCCACGGCGGAGGCCATGCGAACCTTGGAGACCGCCACCCACAAGGCCATGAACATCCCGGCCGAGGTGGCCGAGCAGGCGGCCAAGAACCCCCTGCCGCAGGTTCAGCAGGCCGCCAAGAGCGCGTTGTCGCAGGCCGAGCAAGCGGCGGGCCAGGCGGCGGCGCAGGTCGAACAGGCGGCCAAAGACGCGGTATCGCAGGCCGAGCAAGCGGCGAGCCAGGCGGCGGCGCAAGCCGGACAAGCGGCGAGCCAGGCGGCGGCGCAAGCCGGGCAGGCCACCGGGGCGGCCTGCGAAAACTACAAAAAGGCCAAGGAGTGGTTCGACGCCAAGTACGGCAAGGGGCCGCTGAGCCAGTACAGCCTGCCTTACGAAGACCGGCCCCTGGAGAAGGATGCGTTTGCCCTGGAGAAGATCATAGATGACAAATGGTGAGGGCGAGCCGGTGGATGGCGGCCTGGGCGGCGCTGGCGGCGGCCCCGGCGGGCTTCGGGCAAAGGAGTGAATCGGCGATGAACGCGCAGTGGGTTCGGCAGTGGGTGGTTGCCTTGGGGCAAAGCGAGGTCAAGGTCCGTGAGCTTCAGCAGCGCTTCGGCGGAGAGCTGCGGCCGCAGCCGCCCAATCAGGCCGAGCTGAGCTGGAAGGCGGGGGAGGCCGAGCGGGCCGAGTTAGTGCTGGCGGCGGACCACGATCCCGAGGCGACGGTGGTCCGGGCCACTCTGATTCTCAGGGCCCAAACCGGGCTCACGCTAGGCGGCCTGGCCGAGGAATTCGGGCGCTGGGAGGCGGTTCCCGAGGACCGCGAAGAGCCGGCGCCTGCCGAGCTGATCAGCTTCGGATGGCTGCCGGGCGCCGCCGAAGGAGTCCAGATCCTGCTCCGGGCCCGGGTGGCGCGCCCGCCCGGTTCGGCTTCGCGCGTGCGCTCGGTGATTCTGGTCCGTTCGGCGCGAGCGGCCCGCTAAGCCGGCCGGGCGCGCGCCCTTGCCTCAGTAAACGAGCTGGATGCCCAGTCCCACCATGTCGCCGCGCCGGATCTTGCCGTCGTCGTAGCCGGAGACGGCCCGGCCGCGCTGGCGGGTGTAGTGCAGGTTGAACTTGATTCGGGTCTGGCGGACGTACCAGTTCAGGCCCGCGTCGAGCAGGCGGTCGCGGCCGTCGGCCCAGGGCGACAGCGGGCTACCCGTGAAATGCATGACGGCCAGCACGGGCTCGAGCCACGTTCCCCGGGCCGGGAGGTTGTAGCCGGCCCGCAGGTGCCACACGCGATCGGTATAACGGGCGCCGTCCGGGCGCCGGCGCTTCATCCACTCGCACTCGGCGTCGAAGTTGAGGTTCCGGTAGTTAGCCAGCAGGTCGAAGCCCGCCAGTTCGTTACTCTGGAAAACATTGGTGCGGCCTTGATGGGAGTAATTGAAAGCGCCGGTGAGGCCGCGCCGCCGGCCAAAGTAATTGATCTGGTAATCCAGCCCGGACTGGTTCATCTCGGGATCGCCCAGGGTCAGGGCGGCGCGAGCGGCCCACAAAGGAGACCAGCGGGCGGCGCCATAAGCCTGGCCGGTGACCTTTTCGTGACTGGTGTCGAAAAACCCGGCATTGTAATTGAAGCTCCAGCCTCGTCCGAGATACAGGCCGCCCAAGTTGATTCCGGTTTCTCGGCCGTTGGGCCGCCCGATGACGTGGCTGCGAAGGTAGATTTGGGTGGGGAGTTTGTCCATGCTGGAGTTGGTCTGAAAACCGGAGGCGATATGTTCGCGGCCGATCTGGGGGCGGAAATAGCCGATGGTGACACGGGCCCAGGAGGGATGGGCGCGCCAGCTCCAGAAGGCGTCCCAGATGCCCACGTTGCCTTCGTTGGGCGTGCCGCGGGTGCCGGTGAAGCGGTCGCGCCCGATGTTGTCGTAATAGAAGATGATGCGGAAATCCAGGTCCTCGCGGATCCGGCCGTTGAGGGTGAAGCGGGCCCGGCGGGCGCCCAGGTCGAAACGGTTGTCCACCGGTTCGAGGGTTCCGTTGCCGTCCAAGTCGGCGTAAGTTCGGTAGGTGTAAATGCCCGTGAACTGGATGCCGGCGCCGAAGCGCAATTCCTGGAGGCCGGGCGTCTGGATGGCTTGGGCGGCGGCTGGGGTTTGGGCGGCCAACATCAGCAGGAGCAGGCGGCGCAACTCCGGTGTCCCCAAGGTCAGTCTATGGGCGGGATCTTCCCGGCCGTGAGGTTGGCGATCGAGGCGACCGCGAAGGGGTCGGCGCCGCCGTCCAGCTCCACCAGCCGGCGAGCCTGACGCAGATCGTTACCCACCAGGCTGATGTCCCCGCTGGCGCGGCCGCTGACGCGCAGCAACAGGGCCAGGGGCGCCGAGAGGCGCATGCCGCTCAGCAACCCGCCGGCTGAATCCCTCAACCAGATCAAAGGAAGCGAACCGGCCGCGCTCTCCGCGTGGAAGCCGTGGATCTCGAAGCGGCGCACGTCCTCCAACAGCAGGGCGGGGCGCTCATCGGGACGGCTCCAGCCGGTCTTGAGGTTGCGCAGGATCAGTCCCTCGACGTGGCGGGCGTAAAGGGTGTGGGCGGGCAGTTCGCCGAACATGGTGGCCTCGGGATACTTGGCGGGGTGCTCGGGGACCTCGGCTCCGGAGAACTTGCCTCCGCCGGCCACGGCGATGCGGATGTCGGAAAGGCTCACGTTGCGGACGGGATGGCCCGGCAGTCCGGTGATCGAGCTGGCCAGCACTCCGCCGGCGGCGGAGAGGTTCGAGATCGAGACATCCTCAAGGGCGCCGGGGACCGGGGGATCCATGCCGCGCCCCCGGTTGCCCAGGCGCAGGAAGAGGGGCGTGCGAGCCTCCTGGATAAGCACGTTCGAGATCGCCACCCGCTCGATGCGCGCCCCGTCCACCGACTCCAGGGCAATGGCGCTGATGGCCGGGCGTCCCGCGTCCCGGTTGAGCATGACGCAATTCGACAGGGCGATATTGCGGAAGTCGCCCCGGCTCTCGGTGCCCAGCTTGAAGTGGTTGCAACTGGTGCGCAGCACGCAGTTGGTGACGGTGACGTGCTCGGTGGGGCGGGGCTCGCCCAGCGCCTGGCTGGCCTTCAGCACGATGGCGTCGTCCCAGGAGTCCACGTAGCAGTTCGCGATGCGAACGAAGCGCGAGCAGTCCGGATCAATGCCGTCGCAGTAGGAGTTCAGAATGCGCAAGCCCTCCAGCTCGACATCCTCGCAGCCCAGCAGGCTGACCGCGTAGTTCGGAGAGTTGCGGATGGTGAGGCCGCGCAGCGAGACCCGCCGGCAGCGCTTCAAGGCGATGGGCTTGGGCCCGCCGCGCTTGGAGCGGTTGCCGTCCACGACGCCCGCGCCGTACAGGGCGACGTCCTCCAGATCCTCGCCCGCCAGCAAGGCGTGGCGGAAGTAAGTGGTCTCGTGATCGTCCACCGGTTTGAAGGGAAGCTCTTCGTACTGGTCGAAGTCGGCCGCCTCGGGGCTGGCGGCCAGCGTAGCCCCGGCGGCGATCTCCAAGGCCACCCGGCTGCGCAGGTGCAGCGTCCCGGAGAGGTACGTGCCGGGCGGCAGCAGAACCACGCCGCCGCCCTGGCGGGCCGCGGCGTCTATGGCTTTCTGGATGGCGGCCGTGTCTTTACTGCGCCCGTCGCCGCGGGCGCCGTAATCGCGGACGTTGTGGACTGCCGGAGGGGGCGCCGCCGCCAGGGCGCACGCCGTGGCGAACCAAGTCAGCCAACGCATAAAGCGGCAGTATAGCGCGCCGGGCGCGATCGGGGCCGCGCGGCGCGCTTCGGGGCGGCGCGGTTGCCGGCCGTCCGGGCCGCCCTCAGGCATCGCGCGGGCGAAGGTAGAACTCGATGGCTTCGGGAACCGAGAGGCCCTGGGGCTCGGCCGACGCCTCGGGGTGGGTCCGGCGGAAGCGCTCCAACATCAGGCGCTGCAAGCGGGCGACCTGCTGGGGATAGTTCCGCGCGACGTCGGTGAACTCGCCGGGATCGGCCGCCAAATCGTACAGGCGGATCCAGCGTCCGGGCGTGGGGCGGTCGGTCCGGTAGCCGTCCTGGCGTTCGCGCCGCCCGGAACAGAAGACCAGTTTGAAGCGGGCGGTGCGGACGCAGGCCTCTTCGTTCTCCAAGTACTCGCTGAAGATATGGTCGCGCGGCTGCGCCGGCTGCCGGCCTTCCAGATAGGGGCGCAGGCTCCGCCCGTGCGGGCTGGGAAGCGGTTCGACCCCCAGCAGATCGAGCACCGTGGGGGCGACGTCTACGGCTTCGGTGAGGTCGTGCACCACGCCCGGGCGGAGGCGGCCCGGCCAGCGCACCAGCAGCGGAATGCGAAGGGCCGGCTCGTAGCAGCAGTGTTTCTCGAAGCGCCCGTGATGCCCCAGGCAGTAGCCGTTGTCGCCCATGTAGATGACCAGGGTGTTGCGCTCCAGGCCGGCCTGCCGGAGCGCCTCGAGCACCCGGCCGACGTTGCGGTCCAGGAAAGCGACGGAAGTATAGTAGGCGGCGATGATGCCCTGTTTGTCGCGCTCGCTCAGCTCGCGAAAGATGAGCGGAATCTGCCAGGCATCTTCGGGGCCCACCGGGGGCGGGGAAAAGCGCGAGGGATCGAACAACTCGCGGTCTTCGAGCGGGAAATCGAAAGGCGAATGCGGCTCCTGGAAACTGACCCAGAGGGCGAAAGGCCCGCCTTGGTGCTCCTGGAGGAATCGGGCGGCCCGGCGGGCGATGTAAGTCCCGCGCATGTCTTCGTCGTAACGAGGAAAGGGGAGTTTGTCGGCGTTGAGCCAGATGCGCGCCGGGTCCTTGAAGGGCCGCCACGGGGGCTTGGTTTGGATCTCCGGCGGGACGGGGCGCGGGCGCACCTCGCGGTCCCAGGCCTGGGTTACGGCCGCCTCGGTCATGACGAGCTGGAAGCCGTGCTGCCCCGGGGCGGGCGGGCGGTTGAAATGCATCTTGCCGAAGACCGCGGTGGTGTAACCGGCGGCGCGCAGTTGCCGGGCCAGGGTGGGCTTGCCCTCGCTGAGGGCGGTTGCGAGCACGGTCACCCCGGCCGCGTGGGGCATCAGGCCGGTGAGAAACGACTGGCGGGAAGGCGTGCAGACCGGCGCGTTGCAATAGTGGCGGGCGAAGCGAACGCCCTCGGCAGCCAGGCGGTCCAGGTTGGGGGTGCGCGCCAGGCGGTCGCCATCCGCCCCCAGTACGTAGCCGGCGTGATCGTCGGAGACGAGGAATAGAAAATTGGGGCGCTCGGACGGCCTGCGGGCCAGCACGGCCGGCGCGGCGCAAAAGCAGCGGCGGCTGAGCATCGGCGCTATTGTACGTCGTGGAGGGAGGCGGGAGCCGCCTCACCCGGGGAGGCGGAGCAGGGTCGCGCGCCGCCGCCGACTAGGTGGCCGCCCGGTGGCTCTTCAAACGCGCCATCCGGGATTCCCATTCCTTGCGCAGCTCCTCGCGGCGCTTGAGCACGTAGGCTTTGGCCTCCTCGAAGCTATGGAAGGACCGGCGGCCCTTCAGGAGATTGCACGGGCGGCAGGCGGCCACCAGGTTGCGCGGTTCCTTCTTGCCGCCTTTGGCCCGCGGCATGACGAAATCCACCGACATCACCAGGTAGTTCTCGAAGCTGGCCGCGCCGTCCAGACCGCAATACTGGCAGCGGTAATGGTCCCGCTTGAGGATGTTCAGGCCTTCCTCGAGGGTCAGCGGTTTGGCGCGGCGGATCAACTGCACGAGCCTGGATACCGGCATCTGGCACCTCCCGGTAAATAGTATGCTCCCGGCGGCGCGGAATGGGAACAGAAAATTCGCCCGGGGCGCGCCCGGCTCAAGGGCCCTGTTCGATCCTGACGACGTAGTAGGGCGTGGCCAGGAGGGGATCGGGCTGGAACCAGCCGGCGCCGGCACGGCCCAGAATTTCGAAGTAATACATCAAGTCCCAGCGGGGCGAGAGATCCTCGCCGGGGATAACGAAGACGGGTTGCGGGCCGATCGCCTCCAGGGTCTTGAATCGGGCCAGTTGGTTCAGGGGGCGGTAATGAAGGCGCACGCCGGCCGGGGCGGGCCAGATCCGCAACGCCAGCCTGAGGGGCCGGCCGGGCGGAGCGCCGGCGGGCGCTTCATGGACGATTGTGGGGCGAGGGGCAGGCTTGGGCGGCGGGGGAAGGGCTTGGGAGGGTGGGCGCGACTCGCGCCGGAGCACCAGGCCGGCGGCCTGCCAGAGGCCTTCGGGAAACACGATGTCCACATGGCCGTTGCGAGCGGCCGGCAGCCCGGCATCATGGGGGCCGTCCCGGCCCAGCAGGAGGACCCGGAAGCGGCCCTCTCCAGTTCGCACGCGGAAGGTCTGCGCTCCGCGTCCCTCGATCCAGTCTCCGTACAGCACGTTTTCGGGCAGCCGCCGGGGCTCTTTGACCGCTGAGCGAATCTCCGCATAGGGCGTCAGCGGCAAGGCGTGCGCCCGGCGAGGGCCTGCGCTCAGCCAGCCATAGCCGCGTTCCTCGGAGAAATCGGTATCCGGACTGACCGCCTGAAAGCGGGGCTCGACCGTGTGGCTCCAAATGTAAGGGTAGTTGCGGTAGGAGGCCCCGCCCTTGGGGCGAGTCAGGGGGCCGCCGAAATCGAAGCCGTAATCGAACCGGCCGAGTTGCTGGAAAATACGCTCGCGCTCGGCTACGGTTTTCAGATCATGCTCCACGTAGGGCAGCCGATCCTTCCAATGGCCGACGTCGGCCGGGCCGTAGGCCATTTCCGCAGGATAGAGGCCGTCGGTCAGGGCGGCCAGTTTTTCCCACGCCTGCCGGGCGGCCTCCAGCTCCCGGCGGGCAGCCCGGAGGCCTTCCGGGTCCGCAGTGCGGTAGAACCACGCCAACTCGTAGGCGGCGACTTGCTTGTGGGCGTGGTAGCGCGCCAGCCAGGCCAGCGCCAGGAAATCGGGTTCCGAGGCCCGCCACTCGCGCGAGGCGGCGCCGGCGGTGGCCCGCACCCGCGCCACCGCCTGTTCGATGCGGGCGGCCATCTCGCGCAGCCGGGCGGCGGTCTGCTGGGGCGTTTGCTTGGCGGAAGCCGCGCCGCTGAGGCGGTTCTCAACCGCCTCAGCGATCGAGGCCACATAACGCCAGTCGCTGGGCGGCGTTTCGATGTAGGCATCAATCAAGCCGCCGGGGTTGACTTCCGGCCACAAGTACATGTTGGGGTCGGCCATGTGGACCGCCACCAGTTCGGTGAGCACCCCGCCGGCCGCCTGGTAGGCTTCCAGGGCATCCATCGCGGCCGGGCCGAAACGCCGGCGGAACTGGTCCGTCCAGACCCAGGAAGGAGTCTTCGGATCGTAGCTCAGCCGGCCCCAGAGCAGGTAGAAAAGCCAGTAGCGTTCGAACTCCCAGGTCCACCAAATCCGATCCTTCGCGGCCGGCGCAAAGACGCCCCACTTGCCCGGCCGGTTTCCGAAGCCTTTCTGGGCCAGGGGCGGGTCAATCTCGAAGCCGATCGAGCCGGAGAGGGCGAAGGTGGGCACGGCGCGGCGCACGTACTCCGGATCGCCCCAGAGCAGGAGGCGATGCGAACCGAGCGCCCAGACTTCCCAGAAAAAGTCGTAAGGGCGGGGCTTTTCCAGTAAGTTCGAGTAACTATAGCCGGCGAAAGTTTCGGCGGGCTGGTAAGGGCGGCCGAGATGCTCCGCCCAGTATTTGGCCGAAACCCGCAGGGGGAGGCCGGCGCTCCGGGCGGCCTCGATCATTCCCTGGGCCAGCGCCCAGGCGCGCAGATCGAGCGTCACGCGGCGGCCGGCCTCGCGCAGGGCGCGGAAGACGTAGTCCCGGAAGAAGGGGACCTGGCGCTCAGGTGGGATGCCGGATTCCGCATTGGTCCGCACCTGGAGGCTGCGAATGGCGGGACAGGCGGCCAGCACTTTGCGCAGGGCGGCGTAGCTGTAAGGGCCGATGTTGTCGGGTCCCAGGCCGACCACCGTCGGCTTCATGCCGGGCTGTACGTCGTGCTCCCAGATGCCCAGCGTGAAATCCAAGCCGTGATCGGCGGCCGCCTGGGAGATGAACCGCAGCATCTCGAGGTTGCGCTCGCGCTCGAGCGCCGCCAGCCCGGGGACGCGAATCTCGGGGAATTCCTCCAGCGCAAGCCAGAAGGGATAAGGCGGGGCCAGGTAGTCGGTCTGGTGCGCGAAGACCAGGTTGAAGCGGTTGAAGCGGCAGCGCGCCAGCCAGGCGAACAGATCCAGCCAGTGCCGGCGCGAGTAATACCAGTCTTGTTCCAGGTCCCGGTTGTGCAAGAACCACCGGACGCCGCGCAGGGCGGTAGCGGGGCGGCCGCGGGCCGCCGGCAGGCGGCCGCTCCGGCGCATCTGCTCGGCCGCCTCGAGCAACCCGTACATCAGGCCGCGCAGATCGCCCCCGGTGATCAGGCCCGGGGCGATGCGATAGCTCTCGGGCGCTTCGGTGTCGAGCTCCGTGCGCAGGCGGAAGCGGGCCGGATTCAGCCCGCGCTCCCGCAGGGCCTGCTCGAACTCCTGCCGGCCGAACTCGACCGGGCCGGCCCAAGCCGCCGCCGCCAGCACCAGCAGCCCGCTAATCCGCCGCCACATGCCAGCCTCGCCGGCTGAGATCGCGGTAGATGAAAGTCCCGGCCGCCAGGGCGCAGGCCAGCAACAGCACCCCGGCCCCGGATTGTTTCAACAACAGCTTGCCCACCCCGAACAGCGCTCCGTATATGAGCACGCAGCCGGCCAGCGCGTCGGCCAGGTTTTGCCAACCGTCCGCCGGTCGGGGGACCTCCGGCGCCAGCCGGGCGATCGGCGCCCAGCCCGGCCCGGAGGGCCGCACCCGGCGGTAGAACGCGAGCAGGGTCTCCATCGGCTCCGGCCGCGTCAGCAGCGTCACCGCCAGCCAGACCGCGGTGGTCAGGGCGATGGTGACGATCATGATCCAGGCGAAGCCCAGAGGATCGTCGCTGTCCAGACCCCAGGCAAGCTGGAGCGTCACCGAAACCGCGAAGGCCGCGATCATCGAGGAGACCTCGCTCCAGGCGTTGATCCGCCACCAGTACCAGCGCAGCAGCAGCACGCCGCCGGTGCCCGCGCCCGTGACGATCAGCAGCTTCCAGGCCGCCGCGATCGAGCTCATGTAGAAGGTCACCACCGCTGAGGCCGCCGTCAGCAGGAGAGTCGCCAGCCGGGAGGCCAGCACGTAATGGCGCTCGCCGGCGCCCGGCCGCACGAAGCGGCGGTAAAAATCGTTCACCAGGTAACTGGCGCCCCAGTTCAACTGCGTGGCGATAGTGGACATGAACGCGGCTGCGAAGGCCGCCACCATCAGGCCGCGCAGCGAGGCGGGCAGGTGGTGGATCATCACCCGGAGGTAGCCCACCTCGGGGTCGGGCAAGCCGGGATACAACACCAGCGCCGCCAGGGCGGTCAGGATCCAGGGCCAGGGCCGCAAGGCGTAATGCGCGATCTGGAACCACAGGGTGGCCAGCAGGGAGTGCTTCTCGTCCTTGGCCGAGAACATGCGTTGGGCCACGAATCCGCCGCCGCCCGGCTCGGCCCCCGGATACCAGGTCGCCCACCAGTTCAGCGAGATGTAGACCAGGAAGGTCAGCATGGGCATCCAGGCGGAGTGAAGATCCGGCACGAAACTCAGGACCGAGCCTTGCCCGCCGGAGGCCGCGGCGCGCAGGCGATCCACCTGCTCCAGCCGAGCCAGCAGGCCGTCCAGTCCCCCCACCGCCCCCACCGCGAAGACCGCCAGCACGATGACCATGCCCATGGCGATGGCGAACTGGAAGAAGTCCGTCACCAGCACGCCCCACAGGCCGGACAGCGTCGAGATCAGCGAAGTGAGGGCGATCATCGCCAGGGTCAGGGCCAGGGCCTGGATCTTCGAGACGCCCAGCACGTGCTCGAGAATCTTCACCATGGCCAGATTCACCCAGCCCAGCACGATGCAGTTGATCGGCAGGCCCAGATACAGGGCGCGGAAGCCGCGCAGAAAGGCGGCCGGGGCTCCGGCATAGCGCAGCTCGGCGAACTCGACGTCGGTCATCACGCCCGCCCGCCGCCACAGCCGGGCGTAGAAAAAGACCGTGAGCATGCCGCCGGCCACGAAGTTCCACCACAGCCAGTTGCCCGCGATGCCGCCCTTGGCCACCAGGCCGGTGACCGCCAGGGGCGTGTCGGCGGCGAAGGTGGTGGCGACCATCGAGGTCCCTGCCAGCCACCAAGGCACGTTGCGCCCGGACAGAAAGAACTCCTGCGTGCTGCGGCCTGCGCGGGCCTTGTAGTACAGCCCGATCGCCAGGCTGAGCAGGAAGTACAACGCGATGACCAGCCAATCCAGAGCGGAAAGTTGCACCCTGCGATTATAGTGTGAGCGCCTGCGGCGAAGCGTACCGGCCTGGCTCTGGAGCGGCCGCCCGATCCTCGCCCGGCCGGGAGTACAATAGCCCTCGATGGCTCATCTGAACTCCTTCGGCGCCGCCGCCTCCCTGCGCCTGGGCGAGCGCCGGTACCGGATTTATTCCCTGTCCGCCTTGGAGAAAGCCGGCTTCAGCGGCGTCTCCCGGCTGCCCTATTCGATGAAGATCCTCCTGGAGAATCTGCTGCGGCACGAGGATGGGCGTTCCGTCTCAGCCGGCCACATCGAAGAACTGGCCCGCTGGAGCGGGCGCAGCCGGCCGGTCGAGATCAGCTTCATGCCGGCGCGGGTGCTGCTTCAGGATTTCACGGGCGTGCCTTGCGTGGTGGACTTCGCCGCCATGCGCGACGCCCTGCGGCGCCTGGGGCGCGATCCGCGGCTGGCCAACCCGCTGATCCCGGCCGATCTGGTGATTGACCACTCCGTGCAAGTGGACTATTACGGTTCGCCCGAGGCCTTCCGCCTGAACTCGGAAATGGAATACCGGCGGAACCGGGAGCGCTATGCCTTCCTGCGCTGGGGCCAGTCGGCCTTTCGCAACCTGCGCGTGGTGCCGCCGGCCACCGGGATCATCCACCAGGTGAACCTGGAGTATCTGGCCTCGGTGGTCTTCGCCGCCCAGCAGGAGGGCGAGTGGTGCGCCTATCCCGACACGCTGGTGGGCACCGATTCGCACACCACGATGATCAACAGCCTGGGTGTGCTGGGCTGGGGCGTGGGAGGCATCGAGGCCGAAGCCTGCATGCTGGGGCAACCCATCTCGATGCTGATCCCGGAGGTGGTGGGCTTCCGGCTTTACGGCGCACTGGCGCCCGGCGCCACGCCGACCGACGTCGTGCTCACCGTGACGCAGATGTTGCGCAAGAAGGGCGTGGTGGGCAAGTTCGTGGAATTTTACGGTCCCGGCCTGGCGAGCCTGGAGGCGGCCGATCGGGCGGTCATCGCCAACATGGCGCCCGAGTACGGCGCCACCATGGGCTTTTTCCCGGTGGACGCGGAGACGCTGCGCTACCTGCGCCTGACCGGGCGCCCGCCCGAGCTGGTCGAGCTGGTGGAAGCCTATGCGCGCGAGCAGGGCCTGTTCCGCACCGAGGAGGCGCCCGCCCCGATGTTCAGCGACACGCTGGAACTTGACCTGGGCACGGTGGTCCCCTCTCTGGCCGGGCCGCGGCGCCCGCAGGATCGCATCGAGCTGCCCGCCGTCAAGAAGAATTTCCTGGACGGGCTGGGCGCCCCGCCGCGGGAGGTCCCCATCCGGCTGAACGGCGCGCCGGCTGCGCTGCGCGACGGCTCGGTGGCGATCGCCGCCATCACCAGTTGCACCAACACCTCGAATCCCTCCCTGATGATCGGGGCGGGCCTGCTGGCTCAGAAGGCGGCGGCGCGCGGCCTGCGCGCCAAACCTTGGGTGAAGACCAGTCTCTCGCCGGGCTCCAAGGTGGTCACCGAGTACCTGCGCGAGGCGGGCGTGCTGGCCGCCCTCGAGGCGCTCGGCTTTCATTTGACCGGCTACGGCTGCATGACCTGCATCGGCAACAGCGGCCCGCTGCCCGCCCCGGTGGCCGAGGCCGTCCAGAAGGAGAAACTGGTGGTGGCCGCCGTGCTGAGCGGCAACCGGAACTTCGAGGGCCGCGTCCATCCCCTGGTGCGGGCCAACTACCTGGCCTCGCCGCCCCTGGTGGTGGCCTATGCCCTGGCCGGGCGGGTGGATTGGGACCCCGGCAGCGAACCGCTGGGCGAAGACGGCCAGGGCCGGCCCGTCTACCTGGCCGACATCTGGCCCTCGGCCGAAGAGGTGCGCCAGACGGTGGCGCGCTCGGTCCGCACTGAACTGTTCCGGCGCCAGTACGCAGAGGCCTTCCGGGGCGACGAGCAGTGGGCCTCGATGCCCGCGCCTTCCGGCGACCTCTATGCCTGGGATCCGGATTCCACTTACATCAAGCGTCCGCCCTATTTTGAGGAGACCGTCGAGCCCTCCCAGTGGCTGGCCGATATCCGCGGCCTGCGCGCCTTGGCGGTCTTGGGCGACTCGATCACCACCGATCACATCTCTCCGGCGGGTTCGATCGCTCCGGCCAGCCCCGCCGGGCAGTATTTGATCTCGCTGGGAATTCAGCCGCCGGATTTCAACTCCTACGGCGCCCGCCGCGGCAACCACGAGGTGATGATGCGCGGCACGCTGGCCAACGTGCGGCTGAAGAATCTGCTGGCGCCGGGCGTCGAGGGCTGGTGGACGATCCACCTGCCGGAGGGCGAGCGCATGACGATCTACGACGCCGCCATGCGCTACCGCCAGGAGGGAGTTCCGCTGCTGATCCTGGCGGGCAAGGAGTACGGTTCGGGCTCCTCGCGCGACTGGGCGGCCAAGGGCGTGCGGCTGCTGGGCGTGCGGGCCGTGATCGCCGAGAGTTTCGAGCGTATCCACCGTTCGAACCTGGTGGGTATGGGCGTGCTGCCCCTGGAGTTTCTGCCCGGGGAGAACCGCGAGACCCTGGGGTTGAGCGGCGCGGAAAGCTTCGCGCTGGAGGGCATCGCGCAAGCCCTGGCCGGTTCGCGCCGCGCGCTGGTGCGCGCCCTCTCGGCCGAAGGAGTCGAGAAGAGCTTCGAGGTGGTGGTCCGGGTGGATACGCCGCAGGAGGCGGAGTACTACCGCCACGGCGGCATCCTGCCCTATATGCTCGATCAGCTCGCCGCGCAAGCGGCGGGTGCGGCCGCCGATCCGCCGGCCTGAGGCCGCGGCCGCTCGCCGCATCTCCGGCCGGTGCTAGCGCTGCGGACGGTAGTTGCGGTAGGCCTCGTCCAGCACCTCGATGACGTGACAGACGCGCTGGCCGCGTCCGAACCGCGCCGCCCCATAACGAAGCTGCAACATGCAGCCCGGATTGGCGGTGACGATCAGATCCGCTCCCAGGGCGTTAATTTGGGCGAACTTGCGGCGCAGGATCCGGTCGGCCATCTCGCCGTGCACGGCGTTGTAGATGCCCGCGCTCGCGCAGCAGAGATCGGCGAACGGCAGCTCGCGGAACTCCAGCCCGGGCACGGCTTTGAGCAGCTTGCGGGGCGCGGCGCGGATCTTCTGCCCGTGCGCCAGATGGCAGGAATCCTGATAGGTGGCCACGGCCGGTGCCGGCCCCAGCCGGGGATCCAGCTCGATCGAAGCCAGGAATTCGGTCACGTCCCGCACCGAGCGCGCGAAACGCGCCGCAGGCTCGCGCCAGGCGGCGTCGTCCTGGAGCAACTCGCCGTACTCTTTCATGGTCGAGCCGCAGCCGGCGGCGTTGGTCAGGATGGCGTCGAAGCCGCCCGCCAGGAAGGCGTCAATATTGCGCCGGGCCAGCTCGCGCGCCTTGGCGAGCCGCCCGGTGTGGGCGTGCAGGGCGCCGCAGCAGGTCTGCCCGCGGGGCACGCTGACCTCGCAGCCGTTGCGGGTAAGCACGCGCACGGTCGCCTCGTTCAGCCGCGCGAAGGAGACGCTCGCCACGCAGCCCGCCAGCAGCGCCACCCGGTAACGCCGCTCGCCCTCGGCGGGGAAGACTCTGCCGACGTGCCGGAAGAAGAACGGCCGTTCGGCCGAGGGCGCCAGCCGGGCCAGCCTGCCCAGCGCGCCCAGCTCGTCCAGCAGGGGGGAGGACTCGGCCAGCTTCCGCAAGCCGCTGGCTTCGTAAAGCCACAGCAGCCCGCCGGCCAGCCGCAGCAGGGCAGGGGAGGGAAGCAGGCAATCGAGCGCCAGCCGCCGCGCCAGGCGCGCCGGCCAGGGGCGGCGAACCGTTCGCTCGATGGTCTCGCGGGCCGCCTCGATCAGCCGGCCGTAAGGCACGCCGGAGGGGCAGGCGGTTTCGCAAGCCCGGCAGGCCAGGCACAAATCCAGGTGGCGCACGTAGGACTCCGTCAGAGCCGCCGCCCCCTCGGCTACGCGCACCATCTGGTAGATCCGCCCGCGGGGCGAATCGGCCTCCAGGCCCAGCTCGCGGTAGGTCGGGCAGGCGTTCAAGCACAGGCCGCAGTGCACGCAGCGGTCCAGGTCGAACAGGCGCGGCCCCGCCGCCGTCGCCGTCTCAGATGCGGCCATAGAGTCTGCCCCGGTTCAGCAGCCCGCGCGGGTCGAACATCGCCTTCAGCCGCTCCATGAGAGGGAAATCCGGGCCCGGCGCCGGCCACAAGGGAAGCTCCGCCTTGCGGTCCGGCGGAGCGAACTCGATCACCACCTTCCAGCCTCGCCCGGCGGCTTGCCCCACCCAGGCGGCGGCCGCCTGGCAATCGTTGAAGTAGGCCCACAGGACGCCGGAACCGGCGCGCGCCACGGCGGGGACTTGCAGCGTCTCCAGCACCGGCTTCAGCCCCGTGAGAGTCGAGGCCGCGCGCACCACGGCGCCCGCGGGCCAAGCCGCCAGGAACTCGGGCGTGAATTCCCGCACGCCGCGCCAGAAGGCCTCCGCTTCGGGCGGATCCAACGCCCGCCAGCCGCTCAGTTCCCGCGCGTAGCGTTCGAGCACGGCCGGGCTGCCGCCCGCTTCCAGGGCGAGCAGGAAGCCCTCCCTCTGGAGCCGGCCGGCGGCGGCCGGGTTTAGCAGGTCGAGCGCCGCCGGCTGAAGCACGCTGCTCAGGACGGCGTCCCGGGCCGCCAGCGCCTCTTCCAGGCTCGGGCAAGCGCGCAGGAACGTGCGCCAGCCGGGCGGGATGGGCGCCAGCCGGAAGTTGGCCGAAACGATGGCGGCCAGCGTCCCGAACGAGCCCACCATCAAGCGGGCCAGATCCAAGCCGGCCACGTTCTTCACCACCATGCCGCCGGACTCGATCAGCTTGCCCTCCAGGGTGGCGAAGCGCATCCCGATCAGCATGTCCCGCGCCGTGCCGTACAAGCGCCGCCGGGGGCCGCTGATATTGGCCGCCAGCACGCCTCCCACGGTGGCCCGCTCGGAGAGGAAGGGATCGAGCGGAGCCATCTGGCCGTGGCCGGCCAGCAGGCGGCTGAACTCGGCGAAGCTCAGACCGGCCTCCACACTGACGGTGAGGTCCCGCGGATCGTACTCGAGGACGCGGTTCAGCCTTCGGGTCGAGAGCGTCAGCTCGGCCGGCGGAGCGGGCCCTGCCATGGCCTGCTTGCTGAAGCCCCCGCCCAGGGCGATGCTGCGGCCGGCGGCGGCGGCCTCGCGCAGCGCCTCGGCCAACTCCGCTGCGCTGTCCGGCTCGAAAACGCTCATGGGCGGAACCACTACTTTGCCCGCTCCCGCGCCGCGCTGTCAAATCGCCGGGAAGGGCGGCGTTCGTCTAAACTGGCTCTGCGGCCATGCGCTACCGGGATCGGACGGAGGCCGGGCGCCGCCTGGCGGAAAAACTGGCCCCCTATCGCGGCCGGCCGGACCTGCTCGTGCTGGGGCTGCCCCGGGGCGGCGTGGTGGTGGCCTATGAGGTGGCCCGGGCGCTGGGAGCCCCGCTGGACGTCTTCGTGGTGCGCAAGCTGGGCGCCCCCGGCCAGGAGGAGCTCGCCATGGGCGCCATCGCCGGCGGCGTGCGGGTCTTGAATCCCTCCGTGGTCGAGCTTTGGGGCATACCGGACGAGGTGATCGAGGAGGTCGCCCGGCAGGAGCAGCGCGAGCTGGAGCGCCGCGAGCGCCTCTACCGCGGATCGCGGCCCCCGCCCCAGATCGCCGGGCGCACCGTGATCGTAGTGGACGACGGCATCGCCACCGGCTCGACCATGCGGGCGGCGGTGGCTGCCCTGCGCGCTCTCCAGCCGGCGCGCATCGTCGTGGCCGCACCGGCCGCGGCGCCCCAGGCTTGCGAGTTGCTGGAAAGCGAAGCCGACGAGGTGGTCTGCGAGTTCACGCCCGAGCCCTTCTATTCGGTGGGCCTGTGGTATTTCGACTTTCCGCAGAATACCGATGAGGAGATCCGCGAGCTGCTGGAGGCCGCGGCCGGGGAGCGCTCCGGCGGGCCGGAGCCGAGCTGAAGGCGCGCGCACGGGCCTTCTGCTAAGCTGAATCCCCATGAGGACGCCTTCCTTGCTGCGAGCCGGTCTGTTTCTGCTGGCGACGCCCGGGCTGGTATTCGCCCAAAGCCGCGAGCAGCGCATCGCCCGCGCCGTGGAGGCGCTCGGGCCGGCCCTGGTCGCCCAGCGGCGCGATTTTCACATGCATCCGGAGCTGTCGAACCGGGAAGAGCGCACCGCGCGGGTCATTGCCGAGAAGCTGCGCGCTCTGGGGCTGGACGAGGTGCGCACGGGGGTGAGCCGGCACGGGATCGTGGCCGTGCTGAAGGGGGCGCACCCCGGGCCGGCCGTGGCCCTCCGGGCCGACATGGACGCCCTGCCGATCACGGAAACCCTGGATGTCCCTTACCGCTCGCGCAACCCGGGAGTCAAGCACGCCTGCGGTCACGACGTGCATATGACGGTGGCGCTGGGGGTGGCCGAAGTGCTCAGCCGGATGCGGGAGGAGATTCGCGGCTCGGTGAAGTTCATTTTTCAGCCCGCCGAAGAAGGGGCGCCGGAAGGGGAGGAATCGGGCGCGGCCGAGATGATCCGCCAGGGGGCGCTGGAGAACCCGCGGCCGCGGGCGATCTTCGCCTTCCACGCCGACCCGCGCCTGGAGGCGGGCAAGGTGGGCTATGCCCCGGGGCCCGCGCTGGCCTCTTCGGATTCCTTCACCATTCGCATCCTGGGCAAGAGGGTGCACGCCGCCTGGCCGCACGAAGGCATTGACCCGATCGTGGCGGCCGCCGAGTGCATCGCGGCGCTCCAGACCATCCGCAGCCGGCGGCTGGATCCGGTCGAGCCGATGGTGCTCAGTGTGGGGGTGATTCAGGGCGGCAACCGCCACAACATTCTGGCCGAGGAGGTGCGGATGGAGGGGACGCTGCGGACGCACAGCGAGGCGGTTCGCCGGCGGGCCATGGCGCTGGTGGGGGAAATCGCGGGCGGGGTGGCGGCGGCGCACGGGGCGCGGGCCGAGGTGAGCTGGTCGCGGCGCTCGAATCCGCCCACGATCAACGACGCGGCGCTGGCGGAGGTCTGCCTGCCGGTGTTGCGGCGGGTGCTGGGAGCGGCGAACGTGGTGCGGGTGGGGCCGGTGATGGGGGCGGAGGATTACGCCTTCTACTTGAAACAAATTCCGGGCGTTATGTTCTGGCTGGGCGTCGCCAACCCCGCCCGCGGCATCACCGCCATGCTCCATACCCCGGAATTCGACGCCGACGAGACCGCCTTGCCGGCCGGCGTCCGGGCGATGGCCAACCTCCTGCTGGATTTCCTGGACCGGGCCGCCGCCCCCTGAGTCCCCGGCCGGTTCAACGGCCGCGGCCACCGTCGGCGCCCCTGGCGCAGGGAATCCAGGAAAAGTTGAAGCTTGCGGTCGGTCTGCTTCTGAGCGGCTGCCAGTTCCAGGTGGGCCTTCTCCACCCGCACCAGCATCTTCATGCCCGCCGCCATCAGCTTGGCGATGGCCTTCAGTCGCTGGTCGAAGTCCGCCCTGGCTTGCGCCAGGCGGGCCTCGGCCCGCTCGAGGCGGGCTTCGGCGCGCTCGAGGCGGGCTTCCGCGCGAGCCTGGCTTTGCAAGATGAATTCGATGGTCCGCCCGACGCCCACGTACTCAGGGTAGCCATCCGCGGCGCCGTCGCGCAAGGGCCCGCTTAGTCCAGATGGAAGACCTCTTCGAGCGGGCGCATGCCTTCGTCGGGACGGCGCCCCTCCAGCTCCTCGAAGAAGGGCGCCATCTCGCGCTGCCAGCGGGCGTTGACCTCCCGCGCCGCCATGCCCTCGCGCGCCTTCTGGAAATCCGGCGTCTCCAGGTAGCCCACCAACAGGCCGTCCTCGCGCAGGAACAGCGAGTAGTTACGCCAGCCGGTCTCGCGCAGGGCCTGGAGCATCTCGGGCCAGACCTCGCGGTGCCGCCGTTTGTACTCCTCCAGGCGGTCCTTCTTCACCTTGAGCAAGAAGCAGACCCGCTGCATGGGGCTTCCTCCCGGGCGCCGCCTAAATGAACAGCGGCGCCGCCACCAGGGTGATGGTGCTCAGCAGCTTGATCAGCACGTGCAGCGAAGGCCCGGCGGTGTCCTTGAAGGGGTCGCCCACCGTGTCGCCGACCACGGTGGCCCTGTGGGCGTCGGAGCCTTTGCCGCCCAGTTTGCCGGTTTCGACGAACTTCTTGGCGTTGTCCCAGGCGCCGCCGCCGTTGTTCATCATAGTGGCCAGCAGAATGCCGGCGATGGTGCCCACCATCAGCAGAGCGGCGACCGAAGTGGCGCCCACCGGCGCTTCGTTGTAACCGGGGAAGTAGCGGAAGATCACGCCCACCGCCACCGGCCCGACGACCGGCAGAATGCCGGGCAGAACCATGGCTTTCAGAGCGCCCTTGGTGACGATGTCCACGCAGACGCCGTAATCGGGATCGGAAGTGCCCTGCATGATGCCCGGGTTGGACCGGAATTGCCGGCGCACTTCCTCGATCACGGTCTGGGCCGCCTTGCCCACCGCGCGGATGGCCAGCGCGCTGAACAGGAACACCAACATCGCGCCCAGCAAGGCCCCGGTGAACACCGGCACGTTGCCGATGTCCACCGTGAAGATGCGCTCGGCCGCCCAGCCCAGGTGGACCTTCACCTCGTCAATGTAGGCGGAGAACAGCAGGAAGGCGGCCAGGGCCGCGCTGCCGATGGCGTAGCCCTTGGTCAGGGCCTTGGTGGTGTTGCCCACGGCGTCCAGCCGGTCGGTGCGCCGCCGGATCTCCTCGGGCTGCTGCGACATCTCGATGATGCCGCCGGCGTTGTCGGTGATGGGGCCGAAGGTGTCCATGGCCAGGATATAGGCGGCGGTCGAGAGCATGCCCATGGTGGCGATGGCGGTGCCGTACAGTCCGGCCGCCTCGGGCGAGACGCCGGGCAATCCGGCGTTGGCGCCCAGATAGTAGGAGCCCAAAATGGCGGCCGAGATCACCAGCACGGGCAGTGCCGTGCACTCCAGGGCCACCGAGAAGCCGGTGATGATCACCGTGGCCGGTCCGGTCTTGGCGCTGTCGGCGATCGAGAGCACCGGGCGGTATTTGTATTCGGTGTAGTACTGGGTGATGTAGACGAACAGGAAGGCGGTCAGGATGCCGATCACGCCGGCCAAAAACAGGCGCCAGTTGTTCTGGAGCAGCAGGCGCACGGCGATGTAAAAGCCCAGCATGGCGAGGGCGGTGGTGACGTAGTAGCCCCGGTTGAGGGCTTTCATCGGGTCCTCCTCGCCGCGGACGCGCACCGCCATCACGCCCAGGATCGAGGCGATCAACCCGAAGGCGCGCGCCATCAGCGGGAACAGCACGCCGTAGATGCCGAAGACCGGCAGCAGGGCCACGCCCAGAATCATGGCGCCGATGTTCTCGGCGGCGGTGGATTCGAACAGGTCGGCGCCGCGGCCCGCGCAATCGCCCACGTTATCGCCCACCAGGTCGGCGATCACCGCCGGGTTGCGCGGATCGTCTTCGGGGATGCCGGCCTCGACCTTGCCCACCAGGTCGGCCCCCACGTCGGCCGCTTTGGTGTAAATGCCGCCGCCGAGCTGCGCGAACAGGGCTACGAAGCTGGCCCCGAAACCGAAAGCCACGATCTGGAAGGGAACCTGGTTGGGATTGTGCAGGCCGTCGAACAGCAGGAACAGCCCGCCCACGCCCAGCAGGGAGAGCGAGACCACGCCCAGCCCGGTCACCGCCCCGCCGCGCAGGGCGATCTGGAGGGCGCGGTTCAAGTCGCTGCGGGCGGCCGAAGCGGTGCGGATGTTGGCCCGGATCGAGACCCACATGCCGAAGTAGCCGGCCGCCAGCGAGCACAGCGAGCCGACCACGAAGGAGATGGTCATGCGCACGGCCAGCGTGGTCTGCCCCTTGCCGAAGAAGTAGCCCACGAAAATGATGAAGGCCAAAAGCACGGCCAGCGAGGAAATGGTTTTGTACTGGCGGCGCAGGAAGGCTTCGGCGCCTTGCTTGATGGCGTTGGAGATCTTTTGCATGCCGGGGGCGCCCGTGTCCTGGCGGATCACGAAGCGCGAGAACAGCACCGCCACGGCCAGCGAGAGCAGGCTGATGAGCAGGACGGCGTACAGGTAGCCGCTGCCCGGGTCGGCTTGGAGCCAGAAAGCGAAAGGAAGCAACGGTTCAGGGTGCATTCAGGGACGGCCTCCGGAGACGGGAAAGTTCACAGCCCTACAGCATAACAAGACCTGGAACTCCTCTTCTCCCCAAGTGCTGAAGTTCCAACCATAGCGCACCGCCGCCGGGGGTTTCAAGCTGTCCGCCTCGCTCGGCCGCCCGCCTGCGCCGGCCACGGTTTCAGCAGCCCGGCAGGCCCGGCGCCCCGCCCGCCAGGCGGCGCAGAAACTCCCGGTCGCCCTCCAGGAAGTCGTACTGCCCCAGGCGCTCGGGGCTTTCCCAGCGGATTTCGGCAAAGGCGCGGTTTTGCGGTTCGCCCTTCCAGGCCCGCACGCGGTAGAAGATCAGCAGGATCGGCTCCCGCCCCGGATATTGGTAACCGTAGCGGGCCAGCTCTTCGCCGATTTCGGCTTCCAGGCCCAGTTCCTCGGCCAGCTCGCGGCGCAGAGCAGCCTGCGGGCTTTCCTCTCCCTCGGCCTTGCCTCCCGGGAACTCCCACTTCAGACCGTAGGCGTCGTCGGCCCGGCGCCGGCAAACCAGCAAGCGCCCCTCGCGCTCGATCAGGCCTGCCACCACCAGGCGCGCCGCCTTCACGGCCGCCGCCCTCCGCCCCCGTTGCCTTCCTGGGCCACAATGGAGAGAAGCATCAGGGACATTGGATCACAACCGCCATGTACAGCGAGCGACTGCTGGATCATTTTCGCCGGCCGCGGTATGCGGGCGAGCTGGCGCCGCCGGCCGTGACCGTCCTGGTCTCGAACCCGGCCTGCGGCGACGTGCTGCAACTCTGGGTGCGCTGGGAGGCCGGCCGGGTCGCCGCGGCGCGCTTCAAGGCCCAGGGCTGCCCGCCGGCCATCGCCTGCGGCTCGGCGCTGGCGGAATGGCTGCATGGCCGGGAACGCGCCGCCCTGGCCGGGTTGACGGCGGCCGAGATCGAGGCGTGCGTCGGAGGCCTTCCGCCCGCCTCCTCGCATGCCGCCGGACTGGCCCTGGAGGCGGTGCGCGAGCTGCTGGCTGCCGCCTCACGCCCGCGGGATGGCCAATAGGATCTCGACTTCCACCGGGCGGCCCTCACGCATCGCCGGCCGGAATTCCCAGCGATCCAACACGGGCAGGACCGCCGCGCCTTCCTCGCGATCGGCCGCGCGCAACACCTCGAGTCGCTGGAATCGCCCCCCGGCATCCAGGAAGCCGTGAATCATTAAGTAAGCGCCGGGACGCGGCCGCAACGGGGGCAGGTAAGTGACGCGGGGGTACGGCGCGGTGACGGGCGAGGGATTCGCCAGCCGGATGACTCCGCCCGAGACCACGGCGCTCTGATCCTCTGCCGGCACGCAATACTGGAGAATCCATTCTCTCGGCGCGCCCACCTTGAGGAAGACCGAATAAACCGGCCGGCCCGAGAGCGCCCCGCTGGACTCCGGGAAGCCCTCGATGGGTCCCGGCTGCACCACCACCACGTCAAAGACACCGCCCGGGGGATGCTCGACGCGCAGGGCTGAACCCACCGGATCGCCGGTTCCTGGGGGCGCCTGGCCGGCAGCGGCGACCAGGGTTCCGACCGGTGGGGCCGCCGCGGAGGCCGTCCTGCCGTCGCCGTCGGCTCGAACCGGCGCCGCCCGCGACTCAGGACCGGCCTGCCGAGGGGATTCAGGCGAGGCTGCCGGCGCGCCGGCGGCGCGTTGGGCTTGCCTGCCGGGCGCCGCCGGGTTCGCCGAGGTCCCCTGAGGGCTCGCAGCCTTCGCGGCTTCCCGGCCTGCGTCGGAGGCGGCGCCCCCGCCAGCCTTTCCGGCCTCGCTGCCTTCGGCCCCCGCCGGTCCCAAACCGCCCGCTGCTTCCAGCAGCTCGGCTAGTTGGTTGCCCGGCGGCACGATCAACTCCTCGCGCAGGGGGCGCAAATGGGGATTCAGAGCCAGCACGCTGAGGGGGTCGCCCACCGAGCGGTCTATCGACACATGGGTTTGTGGTTGGGGCGCCGCCGACTCGGCCATCTGAATGGGCAGGCTGATCGCCGGAAGTAAGAGCGAATCCGGGCGGCCTTCCAACGCCGAGGCCGCCTCCAGCTCCCTGGCCAGCGTCTCCCAGTTGGGCGGCGCCAGTTGGGGCGGGGCATCCAGGCGCGGCGGTTGGGCGAAGGGTTCCGCGCTGCCTGGTATGACGAAAGGCTTGCGGATCCGCAGAGGCGGCCAGGGCTGCGGGGCCCAGAAGAAAACTTGGGGCAGCGTGATGCGGCTCAGCACCGGAAGATCCGGCGGGAAATCGGGCTGCAACAGCGTCTGGTCGGTCCGGCGCGCCCGCAAACGCGGGAGTTGAAACCGCCTGGGCCGCCGGTTGCCCGCTTGTAAGCCGCCCGACTGGTTGGATCGTCCCGGCGTTCCTGCCCGGCTGTCACGGCGGGGCGGCGCGGCCTTGAGCCGGTTGGTGCGGGCCGGCCTCCGTCCGGTCGAGGCCAGATAAAGCCGCTCGGGGACGCGAATCTCGACCGAGGGCAGCAGGCGGTAGCGCCGCACCCAGACCGCCGGTTGGGTAGCCGCGAGCCAGTCGCTCAGGGCGGGCAACAATAACACCGCCGCCAGGTGCAGGCCGGCCGAAGCGGCGAAGCATGGCCAGCGGCAGCCGCGGGGCGGGGCTGCGCAGCGCAAGAAATTCGGGATTTCCACGCTGCGCGGTCTTGCCGCAGTGAGACCCGAGACGATGGCCCACCACGCCAGCATCCTCGCCGTGACCCTCGGTTAATTATAGGCCCGCTTGGGCGAATCAGGCTCTCTGATTTCCGAAAGCGACGCGGGGGCCGGCCGCTTTGGCGGGCAGCATGGGCCGGCGGTAGGCCGCTTCGGGGCGCTCGACCACCAGGGAGCGCAAGGGCTGGAAGCGGGCTGGGGCCCGGCCCGGCTCTCCGGCAGGCAGGAATTCCACCGGCGCGGCGCCCAGGTTTTGCAGGTTCTGGAGGTTGCGCAGCCCGTACAGAGCCAGCTCGAAGCGGTCCTTGACCCCCACCTTCTGGAACAGGCGCGAGAGGTAGACCTTCACCGTGCCCTCCGAGATGGACAAGGCGGCGGCGATCTCCTTGTTCTTGAGGCCCTGCGCCAGCAGCGTCACGAGCTGGCTCTCGCGGTTGGTCAGCGAGACCGTGCGGGCGGTCAGGAAGCTGGCGGTGAGGCTCTTGTCGAACCAGAGCTCGCCCTCGGCCACCTTGGTCAGGCACTTGACGACCAGTTCCGGGGGCAGGGTCTTTTTCAGGATGCCGCGCACGCCCAGATCCATCACTTGGTAGGCCAGCTCCATTGAGATGGTGCGGGTCCACAGCACCAGCCGGCACTCGGGCGCCTGGCGGTGCAGTTGGCTGAGCAGGCCGAAGCTGATCTCGGGGGTGAGATCTATCACCAGGATGTCGGGCCGGACCTCGTCGAGGCAGCCCGGCAACCGTGCAGGGTCGCCAGCGACGGAAACCAGCTCGAGGCCGGGGGCGGCCGCGAGGGTGGCCGTCAAGCCGGCGGCCAGCACGGGTTCGTCGGTGAATAACGCGACGCGCGCCATGGTCGTCACCTTCCTTGCTCCGCCCTTCGGGCGCCCAACCGGGGGACGCCTGGGGCGGCAGATACTCCGGTACGGAATAGCATAGCACCGGTGGGCCGCGAAGTGAAACAAAATTTACGGGGTACGTTTTAAACGGTACTCCCAGAACTGTTCTGCCTGCGGCCGGATAGTACCCGGGCCCCCGCTCCGCCTGCCCTCCCCTCCGCCCTGCCCAGACCCCCTTGCGCCCCCGGCCGACCCCGCAGGCGGGCCGCTTGTTACTAAAGTGCTAGCCGTCACCCGGCAGCCCGTACCAGGGCCCGGTATCCAACCGGCTAACCTCGGTCAACAAAACCATGTCATCCATTTTCAATCTTGAATCAAGCCGCGGAAAGGCAATACTCAAGGATGATGGACCGGCGTCTGGACCCGCGGCTTGAGGTGCAGCTTCCTTGTCATTTGCCCACGTTGAGGGGAAATTCGCGCGTATTGGTGGGGCTGACCGCCAATATCAGCCGGGGAGGAATGCTCGTCCTTTGGAATTCGCGCGAGGCGGGCCGCTTGCCCAAGGTCGGCCAGCTCTTGGATCTGGAGGTGGAATTGCCCGCCAATCACTCCTTCGGCCGCAAGTGCCTGTACTGCCAGGCCACCGCGGTGCGCGTGGCGCGGCCGGCGGAGGGTCGCGCCGCGGTGGCTTTTCGCGTCCATCAAATGAAATTCCGGGACTCGGAAAGCCCGCGGATGGGCGTGGTGGAGAACCTGGAGGCGTTTCGCCACCTGTTGATGTGAGTGCGATGAGACAGCGCGCGCAAACCCGCGGCCTGGGCTGGATGCCCTCGCTGGCCGATGCGGCCTTCCTGATGCCGGCGCTGTTTCTGTTCCTGCGCCTGGACGGGGCCCGCTTCCTTTTGGGCGACGGCGACACCGGCTGGCACATCCGCACCGGGGAGTGGATCCTGGCCCACCAGCGGGCGCCCGACCGCGACCTGTTCTCTTTCACCAAGGCGGGCGAGCCCTGGTACGCCTGGGAGTGGCTCTGGGACGTGATCTTCGCCTGGCTGCACAGCCACGCGGGCATGGCGGCGGTCGTGCTGGCCAGCCTGGCCGTGATCTCGCTCGGCGGGGCGCTGTTGTACCGCCTGGCGCGGGCCCACAGCGGCGACGTGCTGCCGGCGATCGGGGTAACCTTCCTCGCGCTGGCCGCCTCCTCGATCCACTGGCTGGCGCGGCCCCATCTGTTCACGCTGCTGTTCGCCATTGTTTTCTACGGCCTGTTGGAGCAAGTCCGGGAAGGCCGCCGCCGGCTGCTCTGGTGGCTGCCGCCGCTCACCATCCTGTGGACCAATCTGCACGGCGGCTTTTTCGTGGGCATCCTTTTGATCGGCGCCTATGCCGCTGGCGAGCTGGCCGCCGGGCTGTTGAGTCCGGACGCGGCCGAGCGCCGCGCCTCGCTCCTGCGAGTCCGGCCGTACCTCCTGTGCGCCGCCGGCTGCCTGCTCGCCAGCTTTGTAAATCCCTATGCCTGGCGCCTGCACGCCCACATCCTCCGCTATCTCACGGACTCTTACCATTTCAATAACGTCAACGAATTCCTGTCGCCCAATTTCCACCACCAAGCGGCGATTTACTTCGAGATTCTGCTGGCGGCCGGCGCGGGCGCAGCTTTCTGGTGCCTCTACCGGCGGCGTTATACCCACGCGATTTTACTTTTCGGCTGGGGCCATTTAGCCTTGATCGCGGCCAGGAATATCCCGATTTTCGCCATTCTGGCCGCCCCGATCATCGCTCGCAGCCTGCGCGAGGCGCTCGACGGGCTGGCCGAGGCCGGCGTCGCCGGATGGTTGCGCCGGGCCGCCGCCTCGCTCAGGGGCTTTTCCGCCGAGCTGGGCGAGGTGGACCGCGCCGCCCGCGTGCCCTGGCTGAGCGCCGCCGCCCTGGCGGGCGCCGGGGCGCTGCTGTGGCTTCCCGGCGCGCCCGAGAAGTTCCGGGCCGACTACGACCCCAAGCGCTATCCGGCGGCCGCCATCGAGGCCGTGGGGCCGGAGGCGCTGGCCGGCAACGTCTTCTCCGACGACGAGTGGGGCGACTACTTGATCTACCGGCTTTATCCCCGCACCCGGGTGTTCATTGACGGGCGCAGCGATTTCTACGGCGCCCGGCTCGGCAACGAGATGTTGGGCCTGGTGCGGGGGCGATACGACTGGCGCGTAAGCCTGGAGCGTTACGGCCCCCGGGCGGCCATCCTGCGGGCCGATTCGGCCCTCGCCAGTCTGCTCAAGGAATCCCGGCGATGGCGGCTGGTTTACGACGACGGCATCGCCATCGTTTTTCTGAGGGAGGGGGCGGAAGGCCCTCGGTTTCAGGCTTCGGCCGCAGAGCCGGCCGAAGCCGGCGTGATCGCGCGATCACGAGGAGCAACCCAGGCGGTCCATGGAGCGGGCGAGCCGCAACGGGGTCTCGCGGCCGAGACGCTCCATGGATCGCCCAGTTTTTTGCGAGGAGAGTGACAGCATGAGACTTCTGAAGAATTTCCTGCGGGACGAGCAAGGCCAGGACCTGGTCGAGTACACCTTGTTGCTGGCGTTCGTAGCCCTGGCTTCCGCGGCCCTGTTCATCGGCGCCGGCGGCAGCGTGAGCACGATCTGGACCGTGGCGAACAGCCAGCTCGGCGCGGCCGCCACGTGTGCCCAGTCTTAGTTAACGGGTGGATTGGGGGGCATGCCCCCGCATGCCCCTTTTTTTTCCGACTGGGTTGCGGTAATCTGTCCGGCAGGGTGGAGGACCACAGATGAACAAGCGATTTGTGTCGGTGCTGGTCTTCGCGCTGGTGGTATCGGGCGTGGCCAGCTTCCTGGTGTACCGCCTCACGGCCAGCCGTCTGGGCCAGCAAGCCAAGCCGGCCACGACGCTGCTGATGGTGGCGGCGCGCAACCTGCCGGTGGGCACTCTGATCCGCGACCCCGATTTGCGACAGGTGGAATGGGCCGGCCCCGTGCCTCCCAACGCGGTCTTGAAGCGTGAAGAGATCGTGGGGCGGGGCGTGGTCTCGAACATTTATCAGGACGAACCGATTTTGGAGACCCGGCTGGCGCCCAAGGGCGCCGGAGCGGGCCTGGCGGCGACGATTCCGCCCGGCATGAGAGCGGTGGCGGTGCGGGTCAACGAGGTGGTGGGCGTGGGCGGCTTCGTGGTTCCCGGCATGAGGGTGGACGTGTTGATTTCGGGCAACCCGCCGGGCGCGCCGGCCAACCTGGGCACCCTGGCCCGCACGGTGCTCCAGAACATCGAGGTGCTTTCCGCCGGGCAGAACATCCAGAAGGACGCCGAAGGCAAGCCGGTCTCGGTGCCGGTGGTGAACCTGCTGGTGACGCCGGAGCAGGCGGAAATCCTCACGCTGGCGGGCAACGAGACGCGGATCCAACTCGTGCTGCGCAACCCGCTGGACACCGAGGTGGCCAAGACCAAGGGCACGGCGCTGGCCAACCTTTTCACGGGCCAGCCGTTCGTGAACCCGATCTCGGCGCCCTCGGCGCCGCCGCGCCGGGCTGCCGCCCCGGCGGCCGCCAAAGCCCCGCCCAAGGCGGAGCCCAAGCCGGAGCCGCCGCCGCTGGTGGTCGAGGTATTGCACGGCGCCAAGCGTGCGGAGACTAAGTTCGGGCCCAATCCGGAGGTCAAGCCGTGAAGCCGCGCCGCGCGTTGTTCCTCTTCTGGATGGTTTGGATCCTGCTGATCGGCGCCTTCCTGGGGACGCGGGCCGTGGTGCTGGCCCAGCAGCCGCCGGGCGGGGCGCGCGATTTGTTCGTCACCGCGGGCAAGTCCCTGGTGGTGGAAAGCCCGACGGTGATCCAGCGCGTTTCGGTGGCCGACGGCAAGATCGCCGAAGCGGTCGCCATCACGCCCAAGGAAGTGCTGGTCAACGGGCTGGCGCCGGGCGAAACCAGCCTCATCATCTGGCAGCAAGGGGGGGCGCGCCTGCTGTTCGATTTGAAGGTGCGGCCCAGCCCGGCGCGCCTGGAGGCGGTGCGGCAGGAACTGGAGAAGGAGCTGCCGGGCCAGGAGGTCAGCATTTCCCTGGAAGGCGAGAGCGTCTTTTTGCGCGGGACGGTGAACGACCGCATCGCGGCCGAGCGGGCGGTGCAGATCGCCGAGACGCTGGGCAAGACGGTCAACCTGCTCTACGTCAAGACGCCGCCGGCCGAGCAGCAGATTCTGCTGAAGGTGCGCTTCGCCAACGTGGACCGGCAAGCCTCGCAGGAGTTGGGGGCGAACATTTTCTCGACCGGCGCGTTGAACACGCAGGGCTCGATCACCACCCAGCAATTCCAGGCGCCGCGGGCGGACTTTGCCGTCGGGCAAGGGGCGGTCTTCAGCCTGACCGACGCCCTGAACATCTTCTTGTTCCGTCCGGACCTGGACCTGGGGGCCACCATCCGCGCGTTGCAAGGCAAGCGGCTGCTGGAGCTGCTGGCCGAGCCGAACCTGCTGGCCATGAACGGGCAGTGGGCCAGTTTTCTGGCGGGCGGCGAGTTCCCGATCCCGGTGGTGCAGTCGGGCATCGCCGGGGCGGGCGCGATCACCATCCAGTGGCGCGAGTTCGGCGTGCGGATCAACTTCTTGCCCACGGTGACGCCGCGGGGGACCATCCGGCTGAGGGTGACGCCCGAGGTCAGCTCGCTGGATTACAGCAACGCGGTCGTGCTCCAGGGCTTCACCATTCCGGCCATTTCGACCCGCCGGGTGCAGACCGAGATCGAGCTGGAATCCGGGCAGAGCTTCCTGATCGCCGGGCTGCTGGATAACCGGGTGATCGAGAACTTCAGCAAGATTCCGGGCATCGGAGACATCCCGGTGCTGGGCAAGCTGTTTCAATCGCGCTCTCTGACCAAGAGCAACACCGAGCTGCTGGTGGCGGTGACGCCCGAGCTGGTGCGGCCCGTCCCGCCGGGACAGCCGCTGCCTGGGGTCAGCATGCCGGTGCCCTTTATGAAGGGCGCTCCTGCGACTGCGCCGCGGACGCCCGGGATGGAGGCGACCGGCCCGGCGCCGGTGAGGCCGGTGCAGGAGAAGGTGCCGGTCGAGCAACTGGCCGAGCCCAAGGCGGCGCCCGCGGCCGCCGGGCCGACCATTCAGATTACGCCGGCGCCGGCGCCCAGCCCGGAGCGCCCCAAGAGCGAGGGTCCGCCTAATCCATGAAGAGGAGGAGAGGGTACAGCTTTTTAGCTCGGGGAGGGCAATGATAGCGCAGGAAATCAAGATCGGGCTGATCGTCGCGCATCGCGAGCTGTGGAACCAGGTGCAGCTCGCGCTACGCGGTTCGCCGGCTCGGATCGTTTTCGATCAGCCCGCGGTCCAGGATTGGGCTCGATTCTTGGACGAGCTGGACCGGATCCGTCCGGACGTGGTGCTGGTGGAGCTCAGCGCGGTGGGTCCCGCTTTCGAGGAGGCGCTGCGCCGGATCCGATCCAGCCTGGCCCAGCCGATGCTGATCGCCCTGAGCACCACGGTGGAGCCGGAGACCATCCTGGCGGCGATCCGGGCGGGGGCCAGCGAGTACCTGTATCCTCCGCTGGAGGGCGCGCTGGAGAAGGCGCTGATCCGCCTGACGAGCGAACGGGCGCGGGTGCGCCAGCCGGTGCGCGAGCCCGGCAAGATCCTGGGTTTCGTCTCGGCCAAGGGGGGGTGCGGAGCGACCACGGTGGCCTGCCACGTGGGGGTGGAGCTTCAGCGGCAGACCTCCAAGGACGTGCTGCTGGCCGACCTGGACCTGGAGACCGGGCTGCTGAGCTTCCTGATGAAGGCGCGCAGCGAGTACTCGATCCTGGACGCGGTGCGCAATCTGCACCGGCTGGACGCCAGTTACTGGAAGGCTCTGGTGTCGAACGGGCAGCCGCAGGTGGAGGTGATTGCGGCGCCGCGGATGGGGGATACCGCCGAGCCGCTGGCGCCGGATTTGTTCCGCCAGGTGCTGCGCTTCACGCGGACGGTGTACGACTGGGTGGTGGTGGATCTGGGTCGTAGCATGACGCCGCTGACGCTGGGGGTGCTGGCGGATCTGGATCAGGCCTTTCTGGTGGCGACCTTCGACGTGCTGGCGCTGCACCGGGTCAAACAAATCGCCCAGAACTTGTTGGATTTCGGCTACGGCCAGAAGCGCCTTCAGTTGATCTTAAACCGCATGCCCCGCCAGCCCGACCTGACCCAGGGCGAGCTGGAGAAGGTTCTGGGCCTGGAGATCTTCGCCGGGCTGCCCAACAGTTATCCGGAGCTGTACGAGAGTTACTCGGAGGGGAATTTGCTGCCGGCCGCCAGCGAGCTGGGGCGGCAGTTCAGCCGCCTGGCGGCCAAGATCGCGGGCCTGCCGGAGGAACGGGCCGAAAAGGCCAAATCCAGGCTGGGCATCTTTTTCTGAGGTGGGATGAAAGCATCACTGTAAGGAGGCCGGGCAATGGCGGTGGACAGTGGGGTCACGAGCGTCCGAGCGGCGATGGAAGCCGGTTGGGTGAACCGGGTGACGGAAACGCACGCGGTGGCGCCCGAGTACCAGGAACTGAAATTCGCCCTGCACCGCAAGCTGCTGGAGCGGATCAATCTGGAGGCGCTCGGGTCGCTGGCCGGCGAGCGGGTCCGCATGGAGGTGCGGGTGGCGGTGGCGCGGCTGGTCGAGGAGGAGCGCACACCGCTGAGCCTGGCCGAAAAGGAGCGGGTCACCGAAGAGGTCCTCAACGAAGTCTTCGGCCTGGGTCCGCTGGAGCCGCTGCTCCAGGATCCGACCGTCTCGGACATCCTGGTGACTACGCCCCGGCTGGTGTACGTGGAGCGCAACGGCAAGCTCCAGCGCACGCCGGTCGAGTTCAAGGACAACCAGCACCTGCTGCGGATCATCGAGAAGATCGTGGCCCGGGTGGGCCGGCGGGTGGACGAGTCCTCGCCCATGGTGGACGCCCGGCTGCCCGACGGCTCGCGGGTCAACGCCGTGATTCCCCCGGTGGCGGTGGACGGGCCGCTGCTCTCGATCCGGCGCTTCCGCCGGGATCCGATCACGGCCGCCGAGCTGGTGCGGAATCTGACGCTGACCGAGGGCATGCTCGAGGTGCTCAGGGCCTGCGTGCGGGCCCGGCTGAACATCATCATTTCGGGGGGCACCGGGGCGGGCAAGACCACCCTGCTGAACGTGCTTTCCGGCTTCATCCCCGAGGACGAGCGCATCGTCACCATCGAGGACGCCGCCGAGCTGCAACTGCGGCAGATCCACGTGGCGCGGATGGAGGCCCGGCCGCCCAACATCGAAGGCCAGGGCGCCATCCGGATCCGGCAGTTGGTGATCAACGCCCTGCGCATGCGCCCGGACCGGATCATCGTGGGCGAGGTGCGCGGCGAGGAGGCCCTGGACATGCTCCAGGCCATGAACACCGGCCACGACGGCTCGCTCACCACCATCCACGCCAACTCGCCCCGGGACGCCATCAGCCGGCTGGAGGTGATGGTGGGCATGGCCAACTCCAACATCGGGGTGCGCGCCATCCGCCAGCAGATCAGTTCGGCCATTGACCTGTTCGTGCAGATCGCCCGCTTCAGCGACGGCAGCCGCCGGGTCACGCACTTGATGGAGTGCGTGGGCATGGAAGGCGATCAGGTCACCGGCCAGGACATCTTCGTGTTCGAGAAAACCGGCGTCCGCGAGGACGGCAAGGTGCTGGGCCGTTTCCGCCCCACGGGCATTCGGCCCAAATTCAGCGAGCGTCTGAAGGCGGCCGGGATTCAATTGCCCGCAGCGGTCTTCCAGACCAAAGTCGAGATCGGGTAGGGGAACCATGACGGCTGCGGTCTTTACCTTCCTGCTGATTTTCGCCCTGGTGGCGCTGACCCTGGGCCTGGGCTTCCGCTTCCTGGAAGGGCAGCGGAAGAAGAAACTGACGGGCATGCTGGAGACCGCCGGAGGGCGCGCCGCCACGGTGGTGACCACCGTGTTGCTGGAGCCCGAGAAAGCGCCCCTGTTGGGCCGGTTGCTGGAGCGCTTCGATGTGGTGCGCAAGATGGAGGCCCACATCCAGCAGGCCGGGATGAGCTTGACGGTGGGCGGCCTGCTGGTGCAGATGATGCTGGCCGGCCTGCTGGGCGGGCTGATCGGCATGTGGCTGCGCGTGCTGATGGTCCCCTGGCTGAGCGCCACGGCCGCGACCCTGGGCGGGGCGGCGCTGCCTTATCTGTACGTGCTGCGCCAGCGCAAGCTGCGGCTGGCCGCCTTCGAGGAGCAGTTCCCCGAGGCGCTGGACTTTCTGGCCCGGGCCATGCGCGCCGGCCACGCTTTCTCGATCAGCCTGGAGATGCTGGCCGGGGAGTCCTCGCCGCCGCTGAGCACCGAGTTCCGCAAGGTCTTCAACGAGCAGAACCTGGGTTTGCCGATTGACACGGCGCTGAAGAACCTGGCCGAGCGCGTTCCCTTGCTGGACGTCAAGTTCTTCGTCTCGGCGGTGCTGCTGCAACGGGAGACGGGCGGCAACCTGGCCGAGGTGCTGACCAAGCTGGCGCGCATCATCCGGGAGCGGTTCCAGCTCAAGGGGCAGGTGCGGGCGGCCAGCGCGCACGGCCGGGTGACCGGCGCCGTGCTGACCATCATGCCGGTGCTGCTGATGCTGGGCCTGATGGTGGTGGCCCCGGGCTACCTGCAATCCATGGCGGCCGACCCGGACGGCAAATACATCATCGCGGGAGCGATCGTGGGCCTGTTGTTGGGGCACCTGACCATCCGCAAGATCGTGGACATCAAGGTGTGAAGCCATGGCTCTGCTGGTTTCCGTCGCGCTGTTCGTGCTGCTGACGCTGAGCATCACCGCTTACGGCTACCGGCTCTACGTGCGCCCCCGGCGCCTGTACGAGCAGTTGGGCAGTCCGGTGGCGATCGAGGCGCCGGCCGCTTTGACCGGACCGGGCGAAAAGCCGCTGCTGATTCGCCTGGTCCAGCAGATCGGCGAGAAGGTTCCCATCTCGCCCCAGGAGACGTCGGCCACCCGCCGGTATCTGATGGCGGCGGGCATACGCTCGGAGATCGCGCCCAAGATTTACTACGGGCTGAAGGTGGTCCTGTGCGCGGTGTTGCTGATTCTGGCCCTGCTGTTTCGCGACTACGCCACCGACAGCCCGGTGCTGCGCACGGTGCTGGTGGTGGCGGCCGCGCTGGCCGGCTTTTTCGCCCCCAACATGGCGCTGGATCACCTGGTGGCCCGGCGGCAGGAGAAGCTGCGCTTGTCGCTGCCGGACGCCCTGGATCTGATGATCGTCTGCATGGAAGCGGGCCTGGGACTGGACCAAGCCATCGTGAACGTGAGCCGGGAGCTGGCGCTGAGCCACCCGGAGATCAGCCAGGAGTTGAGCCTGGTGAACCTGGAGATGCGGGCGGGCAAGCGGCGGCAGGAGGCGCTGAAGAACCTGGCCGACCGCACGGGCGAGCCCGAGATCCGCAAGCTGGTGGCCACCCTGATTCAGGCCGACCGCTTCGGCACCAGCATCGCCGATTCCCTGCGCGCGCACTCGGACTTCATGCGCGTGCGGCGGCGCCAGCAGGCCGAGGAGCGGGCGGCCAAGGTGGGCGTCAAGCTGGTTTTCCCGATCTTCTTTTTCATCCTGCCGGCCATGCTGGTGGTGGCGGCCGGGCCGGGCTTGCTGCAATTGTTCAAGAACCTGTTCCCGATGATGAAGTCGTTCCAGATGTGAGGCGGGCTGGATGAGCGGCCAAGCCGGGGGTACAGGGCAAATCACAGCGGAAGAAAGGAGAGGAGAATGGACAACTCGTTGTTATCGGCCATTCTGTGGATTGCTGCGGGCGGTGTGTTGGTGCTGCTGATCATGCGCCGCCGCAAGCGCAAGATGTCGAGCTGAGCGACAGGCCGCCGGGCGCCGGCGCCCGGCGCGGGCGGGCGCGGCGGCGAAGCGTTTGACTTGCCGGGCCGGGCTGGGCTAGACTGCGCTTGCTGAGGTCGGCCCATGCCCGGCTGGTGGACGCAGATTTCCGCCTTCACGATTTTCCTCGGGATCGCCGGGGTGGGTTTCCTGTTCCTGCTCATCTCGCTGGTGTTCGGGGAGATCTTCGAGCACTTCGGCGACGGGCTGGACCACGACCTGGACCACGGCGGTCCGGGCATCTTCTCCACGCGTATTCTGAGCGTTTTCGTGACCGCCTTCGGCGGCTTCGGGGCGGTGGCGACCTACTACGGCGCTTCGCCGGCGCCGGCCTCGGCGGTGGGTTTCGCCAGCGGGGTGCTGTTCGGCTCGATCATCTACGCCTTTGCGCGTTTCCTCTGGGGCCAGCAGGCTACGACCGAGCTGCGCTCGGCGGATTTGGTGGGGCAGGCGGCGCGGGTGGTGGTGGCCATTCCCAAGGGCGGGGTGGGGCAGGTGCGCTGCCGGCTGGGCGAGGAGCTGCTGGACAAGATCGCGCGCTCCCAGGACGGGGAGGGCATCGCGGAGAACGAGATCGTCCGGATCGAGCAGGTGCTGGGCGAAACCGTGATCGTGCGCAAGCAGGCGGGCGGCGCCTGAGGGCGGCGCCGCAGAGGAGGAGTTCCCATGTGGGAGAACCTGACGCAGTTGTTCCTGCCCGTGATCGTGCTGCTGGTCGTTCTGGGCCTGTTCATCGCGGCCTGGCTGTTCAGCCGCAATTACCTGAAGGTTTCCCCGAACACGGTGGCTGTGCTGAGCGGGCGCAAGCGGCGGCTGGCCGACGGGCGGGTAGTGGGCTACCGCATGGTGAAGGGCGGGGCGGCGCTGAAGTTCCCCTTGCTGGAGAAGGTGGATTACCTCTCGCTGAACGTGATCACGATCCCCCTGGAGATCAAGCGCGCCTACACGCTCAAGGGCGTGCCGGTCTCGGTCAAGGCGGTGGCCAACGTGAAGATCCGCAGCGACGACGCCTCCCTGCAAGCGGCCGCCGAGCGCTTCCTGGGCATGAACCAGGAGCAGATGCACCGGGTGATCTACCAGACGCTGGAAGGCCACCTGCGCTCGATTCTGGGCACCCTGACGGTCGAGGAGATCAACTCCGACCGGCAGAGCTTCGCCCAGAAGCTGACCAGCGAGGCGGCCATGGACCTGGAGAAGATGGGCCTGGGCGTGGACGTGCTCACCATCCAGGAGATCAGCGACGAGGAAGGCTATCTGGACGCGCTGGGCAAGCGGCGCACCGCCGAGGTCAAGCGCGACGCCACCATCGGGGAGGCCGAGGCCACCCGCGACGCCAAGATCCGCTCCGCCCAGGCGCTGCAAGAGGGCGAGCGGGCCAAGTTCGCCGCCCAAGCCGAGATCGCGCTGGCCGAGCGCGATTTCCAGATCCGCCAGTCGCAATACCAGGCCGAAGTCGAGACCCAGAAGGCGCGGGCCAAGCAGGCCGGGCCGCTCTCGGAGGCGCAGGCCCGCCAGGCGGTGGTGGCTGAGGAAGTCAAGATCGAGCGCACCCGGACCCAGGAGATGATCTCCGTCCAGGAACAGGAGGTGCTGCGCAAGCAGAAGGAGCTGGAGGCCACCGTCATCAAGCCGGCCGACGCCGAGCGGCAGGCCGCCATCGTGCGCGCCGAGGCCGCCAAGCAGGCCGCCATCCTGGAAGCCGAAGGACGGCGCGCCGCCCTGATCGCCATGGCGGAAGCCGAGCAGGAAAAGCTGCGCAAGGAGGGCATCGGGCGGGCGGCCGCCATCGAAGCCGAGGGCAAGGCGGAGGCCTCCAAGATCGAGGCCGTCGGCCTGGCGCAAGCCAAGGCCATCGAGGCGCAGGGCGTGGCCGAGGCGGCCGCCATCCTGCGCAAGGCGGAAGCCTGGAAGCAGTTCAACGAAGCGGCCAAGCTGCAAACCGTGCTCGAGAAGCTGCCCTCGATCCTGCAAGCCTCCACCGGCATCTTCAGCGCGGTGGCGGCGCCCATGGGCAACATTGACAAGTTGGTGGTGATTGATCAGGGCTCGGGCGACAGCGGGGGCACGGGCGCGGCGCGGCTGGCGCGCACCGGCCCGGCGGTGGTCTTCAGCCTGCTCCAGCAACTGGAGGCGCTGGGCCTGAGCCTGCCGGCCGTGCTCGAACAGCTCGGCTCGAAGCCGGCCGCCGGCAAAGGCGGCCCGGTCGAGGTCGAGCAGCCGAAGGGTTGAAGCGGAGCGCCGCCGGCTAGAGTTTGGGCAGCGTCCAGGGCTTGCGATAGGGCTTGCTGAGCCAGGCGTTGGCCTCCTCGTCGCCCGGGAAGCTCTCGGTGGCGGGATCGAAGCGCACCTCGCGGCCCAGGCGGGTGGCGATGTTGCCCAGGTGGCAGAGGGTGGTGGAAAGGCGGCCGATCTCGACGTCGGCATTGGGCCGGCGGCGGCTCTTGACGCACTCCAGGAAGTTGGCGGCGTGGGAGTCGCGCGTAGCCGGGGCGGAGGGGCCGGGTTCGCCCTTGGGCCCGTACACCTTCCAGCCGCGCCCATCCACCACCAGGACGCCGTCGGTTCCGTAGAAGGCGGTGCCCGCGTCGGCGCCCTCCAGCGGATGGCCGGACTGGAAACTCTGTAGCTCCCAGACCAGCAGGAAATCGCCGTAGTCGTAAGTGGTGATCTGCGTGTCCGGCACTTCCTTGGCGTCGTCCAGCCAGTAGATGCCGGCCTGGCCGGAGACGCGCCGGGGCAGGCAATTCTGCAAGCCGCGCAGGGCGGCGATGGCCCACATGGCCACGTCCAGCATGTGCACGCCCTGATTGCCCAGCTCGCTGTTGCCGTAATCCCAGAAGAAGCGCCAGTTGTAGTGGAAGCGGTTGCGGTTGAAGGGCCGCTGGGGGGCCGGCCCCAGCCACATGTCGTAGTCCACGCCGGGCGGCGGGGGTTCGTCGGGCGGCCGGCCGATGGAGCGCCGCACCTGATGCATCCAGCCCCGGATCATACAAATCTTGCCCAGCTTGCCGGAAGCGGCGTACTCGACGGCGGTTTTGAAATGCTCGCCGCTGCGGCGCTGCGTGCCTACCTGCACCACGCGGTTGTACTTGCGCGCGGCGTCCCGCATCAGGCGGCCCTCCTGGATGGTCTGCGAGAGGGGCTTCTCGATGTAGACGTCCTTGCCCGCCTGGCAGGCGAGGATGGTGGGGATGGCGTGCCAGTGGTCGGGGGTAGCGATCAGGACGGCGTCAATGTCTTTGTCCTCGAGCACCCGCCGGAAATCCTTCTCGGGCTGCGGCGCCTTGCCTTGAGCCCGGGCCAGCTCGGCGCTTACTTTGCCGAGGACGGCGTCGTCCACGTCGCACAGGGTCTTGAAGTGCGCGCCCGCCTTGATCGCGCTGAGCGCGTCGTTGCGGCCCTGGTTGCGCGCCCCGATCAGGGCCAGCACCACCCGCTCGCCGGCGCCCAGGGCGGAAGGGTTCAGATTCACCAGGCCGGCGGCGCCGGCCGAGCCGAACAGGAACGATCTGCGATGTGCCGCTTGCATGGCGGACTCCTTTCAGAACTTGCGCGACCACAGCTTGGGCCAGCGCTCGACGACCACCTTCTGTTGGGTGAAGAATTCGACGGCGTCGCGGCCCTGGCCGTGCAGGTCGCCGAAGAAACTTTCTTTCCATCCGCTGAAGGGGAAGAAGGCCATAGGGGCGGCCACCCCCACGTTGATGCCGATGTTGCCCGCCTCGGCTTCGCAACGGAAGCGGCGAGCCGCCAGGCCGCTGGTGGTGAACAGGCAGGCCATGTTGCCGTAAGGGCCGCGGTTGATGAGCGCCAGGGCCTGCTCGAGCGTCTCGGCGCGCAGCAGGCCGAGCACCGGCCCGAAGACCTCGGTGCGGGCCAGCTCGCTGTCGGGGTCTACCGCCTCGACAACGGTGGGCCGCACGAAGTAGCCCTGCTCGTAACCCGGGATGCGCGGGTTGCGGCCGTCCACCACCGCCCGCGCCCCTTCTTGCAGGGCGCGGGTCACCAGTCCCTCGATGCGCGCCTTGCTTTCCGCGCTGATGACGGGTCCCATCTCGACGCCCGGATCCAGGCCGCAGCCGGTCACCCGGGCGGCGGCCGCCGAGGCCAGGGCCTCCCGCAAGGGAGCCGCGGCCGCGCCTACCGCCACGGCCAGGGAGACCGCCAGGCAGCGCTGGCCGGCGCAGCCGAAGGCGCTGTCGGCCAGCACGGGCACGGCGCTCTCCAGGTCCGCGTCCGGCAGCACGACCGCCAGGTTCTTGGCCCCGCCGTGGCACTGGGCGCGCTTGCCCCGGCCGGCGGCGCGGGCGTAAACCTGGCGGGCGGCGGCGGTGGAGCCGACGAAACTCACCGCGCGCACCGCCGGGTGGTCCACCAGCGCCTCGACCGTGGCGCGAGCTCCGTGGAGCAGGTTGACGACCCCGGGCGGGAAGCCGGCGCGTTCCATCAGGCAGAACGCCTGCTGCATGGTCAGGGGCGTCCGCTCGGAAGGCTTGACGATGACCGTGTTGCCGCAGGCCACCGCATAGGGCAGAAACCAGAAGGCGATCATGCCCGGGAAGTTGAAGGGCGCGATCACGGCGACCGGGCCCAGCGGCTGGCGGATCAGGAACTCGTCCACGCCGGGGGCGATCTCCTCGGAGTTGTAGCCCTGCATCAGGCTGGGGACGCCGCAGGCGGTCTCCAGGTTTTCGACGGCCCTGCGCAGCTCGCCGCGCGATTCCGCCAGGGTCTTGCCGCATTCGGCGGTGATGGTGCGGGCCAGTTCCTCGCCGTGTTCCTCCAGCAGGGCCTTGAGGCGGAACAAAGGCTGGACGCGCTCGCCCGCGGGGGTGCGCCGCCAGTCGGGGAACGCACGGGCGGCGGCGCCGGCGGCCTGGTCCACCTCCTCGGGGGGCGAGAGCGGGACTGCGGCCAGCACCTGGGCGCTGGCCGGGTTGCGCACTTCGAGCCATTCTGCGGCCGCGGAGGCGCGCCAAGCCCCTCCGATGTAGTTCGCCAGCCTTTCCGGATGCGGCATGACGCTGGACCTTCGACCGGGGTCCATTCTATACTCCCCGGAGGGGTTCGTGCGGCGCCGATGACCAAGCAGGAGATTCTCGAGGCCCACCGGCGGTTTCTTTTCCCCGCCGTCTTTCACTACTACCGCGAGCCGCTGGTGCTGGTGCGAGCGCGCGATCAGTTCGTCTGGGACGCGGACGGCAACCAGTATCTGGATTTCTTCGGCGGCATCGTGACGATCAGCGTGGGGCACGTCAACCCCGAGGTGACCCGCCGCGTGCACGAGCAACTCGACCGGCTCCAGCACGTCTCGACGCTGTTCGCCACCGAGCCGATGGCCGCTCTGGCGGCGCGCATCGCGGGCCTGACGCCCGGCGGGCGGCTGACCAAATCGTTCTTCTCGAACAGCGGCAGCGAGGCCAACGAGATGGCGATTCTGACGGCGCGCTGCTACACCGGCGTCCATGAAGTGATCGCGCTGCGCCATTCCTATCACGGGCGCACGGGGCTGGCGATGGCGCTGACCGGGCAGGCCGCCTGGCGCGCCGGGGCGGTCGCGGCCGGGGTGGTCCATGCCCACAATGCTTACTGCTACCGCTGCGCCTTCGGCTTGCAGTATCCGGCCTGCGAGCTGCGTTGCGCGCGCGATCTGGAGGAGCTGATCCGCACCGCCACCGGCGGCCGGGTGGCGGCCTTCATCGCCGAGCCCATCCAGGGCGTGGGCGGATTCATTACGCCGCCGCCGGAGTATTTCGCCCTCGCGGCCGAGATCGTCCGGCGGGCGGGCGGGCTGTTCATCGCCGACGAAGTGCAGACCGCCTGGGGCCGCACGGGCGGGCGCTGGTTCGGCATCGAGCACTGGGGCGTGACGCCCGACATCATCGTGAGCGCCAAGGGCCTGGCCAACGGCTTGCCTATCGGCCTCACGGTGGCCAGACCGGAGGTGGCGGACGCCCTGCCCCCGCCCACCATCTCGACGTTCGGGGGTAATCCGGCGGCCGCCGCAGCCGCCCTGGCGGTGATTGACTACATCGCGGCCAACCGCCTGCTGGAGAACGCGGCTGCGGTGGGGGCCTGGCTGCGCGCCCGGCTGGAGGAGTTGCGCGAGCGGCATCCGCTCATCGGGGACGTGCGAGGCATGGGGCTGATGCAGGCCCTCGAGCTGGTGCGCGATCGGGGCAGCAAGGAGCCGGCCGCCGCCGAAACCGCCGAGCTGCTCGAAGCGGCCCGGGAGAACCGCCTGCTGATCGGCCGGGGCGGACTCTACGGCAACGTCGTGCGCATCACGCCGCCCCTGAACGTGAGCCGGGAGGACGTGGAGGAATTCGCCCGGCGGCTGGAGGCCGCCCTGGAGCAGGTGGAGGCCGGCTGCCGGACAGCCTCCGGCGGCGGACCCAGCCGGGCGGGGGGTGTAACATAGACCAGACCGGCGTCATCTAGACGCTGACGGGAGTTCGGGAGCATGAAAGCACGAATCATTCCGGCGGTCGTAATCACGCTGGCGCTGGCGGCCCTGGCGGCCGAGGTGGCCGGCAAGTGGAAGGCCGAATTCACCACTCCGGACGGGCAGACCCGCTCGAGCCTGTTCACCTTCAAGGTCGAGGGCGACAAACTGACCGGGACGGTTTCCAGCCCGCGGGGCGACGCGCCCATTCAGGAAGGCAAGGTGAGCGGGGACGAGATCAGCTTCGTGGTGGTGCGCGAGTTCGGGGGCAACGAGGTCCGGATCAACTACAAGGGCAAGGTCTCGGGCAACGAGCTGAAGCTCACGGTGGACTTCGGCGAGCGCAGCTTCGAGATGACGGCCAAGCGCGTCGCCGAGTGAGGCAGGGCGCCGGCGGGCGGGCTGTAGCCGGGTTTCAGGAGGCTGGGGTGTGCCCCGGCGCGCGCGGCCCCTCAGACCTCCAGCTTCCAGGGATGGCGGTACTCGCGCCAGAGGAACTTGCGGGCCTCAGGCTGGACGGCGGTCTGGCGCTCGGCGTCCCAGTCCACGCGGGTCCTGGCCAGCAGCGAGATGTTGCCCAGGATGCAGGCGGCGGTGGTCTTGTAGCAGGTCTCGATGTCGGAGATGGGCCGGCGGCGGGTGCGCATGCACTCGATGAAGTTCGCCCAGTGGTCCAGGTTGGCGTTGTTGGAACGCTCGACCTCGACCGGTTCGAGCTTCGAGCCGCGCTCCGGGATGAGGCGGTAGAAGCTGCGGTTGACGTAGAGGGTGGCTTCGGTGCCGTGGAACATGGTGCCGTAGCCCTGGCCCAGGGGCGCCTCCGCGTTGCACAGGCGGTTTTCGTAAGTGGCCAGGAAGCCCTCGGGATACTCGAAGGTGACCAGTAACGTGTCCGGGGTCTCGCGGTTGTCGGTGAGCCAGTATTTGCCGCCCAGGGTGGTGACCGAGCGAGGCATGGGCTCGTTGAAGGCCATGTGCACGATGTCGAGCACGTGCACGCCCCAGTCGGTCAGGGAGCCGCCCGCGTAATCCCAGAAGTAACGGAAGTAAGGGAAGGGCTTGCGGGCCAGCTCGGGGTGCACGCCCCAGCGGTTGGCGTTGAAGCGGCGCATGGGCGCCGGCCCCAGCCACATGTTCCAGTCCAGGCCCTCGGGGATGCGCTCCTCGTCGGGCGGGCTGCCGATGCCTTCGCGAGGGGAGTTGCCCGTGTTCCAGGTGCGGCAGAAGGTGACCTTGCCGAGCCGGCCGCTGCGCACCAGCTCGACGGCCTGCTGGAAGTGGACGCCGGAGCGTTGCATGGTTCCGGCCTGCACCACCCGGTTGTACTTGCGCGCCGCCTGGACCATCTTCTGGCCTTCCAGCAGGTAGGTCGAGAGCGGCTTTTCGACGTAGACGTCCTTGCCCGCCTTGCAGGCTTCCACCGTCATGTAGGCATGCCAGTGGTCGGGGGTGGAGATGCAGACGGCGTCCATCGAGCGGTCGGCCAGCACCTCGCGAAAGTCCGCCAGCGCCCTGGCCTGCTGCCCGTTGCGGCGCACGTATGCCTCGGCCGCCTCCAGATGGGGCCGGTAGCAGTCGCAGACCGCGGCGATCTCCAGGTTGTGGCGCAGGGCGAAGCGCAGATTCTCCATGCCCATGCGGCCCATGCCGATGAAGCCGATGCGGATGCGGTCGTTGGCCCCGCGCAGGCGGCCGGTGAAGATCTGGGTGGTCAGGGCGGCGGAAGCGCCCAAGAAACTTCGGCGGTCTGGCATGAGCACCTCGCTAGCGGACGACGACGTTGACCAGCTTGTCCGGCACGACCACCACCTTGACAAGCTGCTTGCCTTTCAAGAAGCCCTGGATTTTATCATCTTCCAGGGCCCGCCGCTCGAGCTCCTCGCGCGAGGCGCCGAAGGCGGCCCGGATGCGGCTGCGCACGCGCCCGTTGACCTGCACCACGATTTCCGCTTCCTCCTCGCGGGCCAGCTCCTCGTCGTAGCCCGGCCAGGGTTGCTCGAAGACCGGCCCTTGGCGTCCCAGCTCTTCCCAGAGCTCCTCGGCCAGGTAGGGGACGAAGGGGGCCAGCATGAGGGTGACCTTTTCCAGGGCTTCCTGGAGCACGGGGCCGGAAAGCCGGTCCTCCAGGGCGTGCAGCTCGTTCATCAGCTCCATGACGGCGGCGATCGAGGTGTTGAAGTGCCAGCGGCTCTCCAGATCCTGGGTCACCTTGCGGACCGTCTGGTGCAGCTTGCGCAGGGCCCGGCGGTCGGCTTCGGCCTGGCCCGCCGCCCCTGAGCGGGCCCGCTCGGCGTTGCGGGTCAGGAAGCGATAGGTGCGGGCCAGAAAGCGGTGCATGCCTTCGACGCCGGCGTCCTGCCACTCCAGTTCCTTCTCGGGCGGGGCGGCGAAGAGCACGAACAGCCGGCCGGTGTCGGCGCCGTAGCGGTCGGCCAGCTCGTCGGCTCCCACCACGTTGCCGCGGGATTTCGACATGGCCGCCCCGTCCTTGAGCACCATGCCCTGGGTGAAGAGGCTGCGCACCGGCTCGTCGTGCCGGATCAAGCCGATGTCGCGCATGACCTTGCAGAAGAAGCGCGAGTAAATCAGGTGCAGGATGGCGTGCTCGATGCCGCCGATGTACTGGTCAATCGGGAACCAGTAGGCGATCAGCTCGGGGTCGTAGGGCAGGCGGTCATTGCGCGGGTCGCAGTAGCGATAGAAGTACCAGGAGGAGTCCACGAAGGTGTCCATGGTGTCGGTTTCCCGGCGGGCCGGAGCGGTGCACCGCGGGCAAGCGGCCTGGACGAACTCCGGCACGCTCTCCAGCGGAGAGCGGCCCCGCCCGGTGATTCGGACGTTCAAGGGCAGCGGCACGGGCAATTGGTTCTCGGGCACCGGCACGATGCCGCATTGCGGGCAGTGGATGACCGGGATGGGCGTGCCCCAGTAGCGCTGCCGGGAGATGCCCCAATCCTTCAGGCGATAGGTGACGGCCGCTTTGCCGAAGCCCTCCCGCTCGGCCTTGGCCGTCATGCGGCGGCGGGCTTCCTCGCTGGGAAGCCCGGAGAATTCGCCGGAATTCTCCAGCACGCCGTCCTCGACGAAGGCCTCCTCGAGGAGGGCGGCCCGGGCCAGCTCGCCGCCGGCGGGGCGGATGACGGGCCGGATTTCAATGCCGTACTTGCGGCAGAACTCGAAGTCGCGCTGATCGTGGGCGGGCACCGCCATGACCGCGCCCGCTCCGTACTCCATGAGCACGAAGTTGGCCACCCAGACCGGCAGGCGCTCGCCGTTATAAGGGTTGACGGCGTAGCGGCCGGTGAAGACGCCCTCCTTGTCGAACTCGGCGAGCTGCTTCTGGGCGCGGCTGTCCATCATCGCCTTCACGCGGAGGCGGCCTGCGCCGTCCACCAGCTCCGCCGTCAGGGGATGTTCCGGGGCCAGCAGCACGCAGGTGGCCCCGAAGATGGTGTCCACGCGGGTGGTGAAGACGGGGATGGCGCGGCCGTCCTCCAGGCGGAAAACGATCTCGGCCCCTTCGGAACGCCCGATCCAGTTGCGCTGCATGGCCAGCACGCGCTCGGGCCAGAGGCCCTCGAGCTGGCGGATATCCTCCAGCAGTTGCTCGGCGTAGGCGGTGGTCTTCAGGAACCACTGCTCCAGATCGCGCTGTTCGACCGGAGTGCGGGGATGGCGCCAGCAGCAGCCGTCCACCACCTGTTCGTTGGCCAGCACGGTGGCGCATTCCGGACACCAGTTAACCAGGGATTTCTTGCGGTAAGCCAGCCCTCGCTCGAGCATCTTCAGGAAGAACCACTGGTTCCAGCGGTAATACTCGGGTTCGCAGGTGGAGATTTCGCGGCTCCAATCGTAACTGAAGGCGTAGCGGCGCAGGGTGCGCGTCATTTCGGCGATGTTGCGCAGCGTCCACTCGCGGGGATGCAAGCCGCGCTCGATGGCGGCGTTCTCGGCGGGCAGGCCGAAGGCGTCCCAGCCCATGGGGTGAAGCACGTTGAAGCCGCGCATCCGCTTGTAGCGGGCCACGGCGTCCCCGATGGTGTAATTGCGCAAGTGGCCCATGTGCAGGGTGCCGCTGGGGTAGGGCAGCATTTCCAGGACGTAGTACTTGGGGCGGGCGGGGTCGGCTTGGGCGCGGTAAAGCGGGATCCGCTCCCAGCGCTCGCGCCATTTCATTTCGATGCGCTGCGCGTCGTAGTTCTTCTCGGGCATAGGTCTTTCAATCTTTGCAGGTTGCGCCGGTCGTCGTCATCGCCGCGGCGGGGCGTCTCCAGGATGAAGGGCAGGCGCCGGAACTCCGGGTGCGCCAGGATCCGGCGGAAGCCCGCGGGCCCGATGGCGCCCTGGCCGATGTGTTCGTGCCGGTCGCGGCGGGAGCCCAGGGGCGCCTTCGAGTCATTGGCGTGGATCAGCCGGACCCTCGCCCAGCCGAGCTGCTCGGCGATCTGCCGGGCGGTGGCGCGCAGCCCTTCGGCCCCGGCCACGTCGTAGCCGGCCGCCAGGCAATGGGCCGTGTCCAGGCAGAAACCCAGCTCCAGGTCCAAGGCCGAGGCGGCCAGCTCGGCCAGCCGCGCCAGCTCTTCCAGGCGCGCGCCCAGCGAGCAGCCGGCGCCGGCCGTGTTCTCCAGCAAGAGGGTCAAGCCCGGCGCTTTGATTCCCCGGGCTGCGCGGATCAAGGAATCGGCCGCGGTCCTCAAGCCCTGCTCGAGCGCCTGGCCGCGGTGATTGCCGGGATGCGCCACCAGGTAGTCCGCGCCGATCGCCAGCGAGCGCCGGATCTCCCGGCGGAAAGCGGCGATCGAGCGGGCGCGCAAGGCCGGCTCGGCCGCCGCCAGGTTGATCAGATAATTGTCGTGCACCGCCAGGGGCGTCAACTCCGCCTGCTCGCGAGCGGCCCGGAAGCGGCGCACCGCTTCGCCGTCCAGCGGTTGTTCGGACCACAAACGCGGGCTGGCGGTGAAGATCTGGAACGTGTTGGCGCCCAGCTCGACCGCCCGCCGGACGGCCTTTTCCAGCGAGCCGGCGATCGAGGTATGGATCCCGATCCGCAGAACTCCATCCTAGCAAAGGGCCCGAAACCCCGGCGGAGAAGGGGCGCAGGCGCCTCCTGCGGGGCTGCTCAGCCTTCTCGATGGGCGGCCGCTCGCTGCTCGGCCAGGGCGCGCACCTGCGCTTCCAGTTGCTCCAGCCGCCGGGTGAGCTCTTCGATCGCCTGGCCTTCGGGGTCGGGCAGCCTGCCGTGCTCCAGCTCGTCGTTAACCGAGACGCCGGCAATCCTCACCACCCGGCCGGGAATGCCCACGACGGTGGAGTGATCGGGCACCGGGTGGATGACGACCGAACCGGCCCCGATCTTCACGTGGTCGCCGATGCGTATGTTGCCCAGCACCTTGGCGCCCGCGCCGATCACCACGTGATTGCCGATCGTCGGATGCCGCTTGCCCTTCTCCTTGCCGGTGCCTCCCAGCGTGACGCCCTGATACAGCAGCACGTCGTCGCCGATTTCGGTGGTCTCCCCGATCACCACGCCCATGCCGTGGTCAATGAAGAAGCGCCGGCCGATCTTGGCCCCGGGGTGGATCTCGATGCCGGTGACGGCGCGGCCGAATTGGGAGATCAGGCGGGGCAGCAGGGGCACGCCCAGCCGGTACAGCTTGTGCGCCAGCCGGTGGAGCACAATGGCATGGAAGCCGGGGTAGCACAGCAGGATCTCCAGCACGCTGCGCGCCGCCGGGTCCTCCCGGAAGATGGTTTGCACCTGCTCCTTGATCGTGCGAAACATCCCAGGTGCTTTCATTATCGCGCAAATGGCGCGGCGGCGGTTTCAGCCTTTTCGCCTGCGATGGTATAGTAGAGGGGAGAACCTGCGTGGGCGGCTAGCTCAGTTGGGAGAGCACGGCGTTCGCAACGCCGGGGTCGTGGGTTCGAATCCCATGCCGTCCACCAAAGGGCAGCCCCGCCTTCACTCTCCCACCCGAGTCAGTTTCACTGTGATTTCCCGCCGCGCAGGCAGGTTCAGGCGGATCAGTTGCGGGCGCCGGCTGATGCGCACCTCGCCGCCCGGCCAGCGGTACAAGCCCGGCCGCAGCCGCCAGACCCGCAGCGGAACCACCAGCCGGCGAGACTCGAAGTTGTACAGCTCCAGCTCCAGCTCCTCGCGCCCAGCCTCCAACACCGCCCGCGCGAATCGCCCCTCGGCGGGCGGCCAGGTGACCGCAAAGCTCGGATAGCGATCGCCGCGCGGCCCCTCGCCGCCGAACAGATGCCAGCGGTATTCCGCCGGCCAGCGGTAATACACCCGGTCCGTGTACATCACCTCGGAGGTGTACATGGCGAAGTTCACCGCCAGCCGGGCCTCGGTCTGGCGCGCCAGCTCCGCCAGCCGGTCCAGCAGCGCCGCTCGCGGCGGCCGAGGGTGAAAACCGAAGGCGCGATCGTAGCGCGCCTCTGCGCTGCGCCGGCGCCACTCGTAAAAGGCGGCCGGAGCGCGCCGGATCTCGCGGCACAACTCCTCGGCCGCCGGGCAGCGTTCAAAAATGCGAAAGCTTTCCCCGGCCGCCTCCAGCCAGCGCCGCTCGCCGGTCAGATCGTGAACCGCCAGCAGCAGCGAGCTCAACGTCTCCTGGGCCTCGCCGCTCCACTGGTAGTAGTCCCACTCGGCCGCCGGCTTGTCCCAGCGCGGCGAGCCGATCAAGTAAGCCCCGTCGGCCGAACGCACGGCGGGAGGAAAGATTCCGGCCGGTTTGCCGTGTGCGGTCGAGCGCATCGCCTCCGTCCAGGACTCGGCCCAGCGGGCCACCAGCTCGATCATTTTCCGATCCCGCGTCACCGCCGCGTACCACAGCGCCGGTCCCATCGCGCGGGTGTTCAAATGCACGTCCAGCGCGCGCTCGGGCGCGGGGTCGAACTGGCGGCAGTTGAACCACGCTCCGCGGAAACGCCAGCGCCCGTCGCTCTGGGGCGCAATCCAGTTCTCGGCGCAGGCGGCGGACTGTCGCAGGCGAGCCAGGCTCTCGGGGTCTTCGGGCAGGATCGCAAAGCGCAGGGGAATGGTGTCGGTGCTGGGCTCGGAGGAGTGCTCGACGTCGGAGATTTGCCGGTCGTAGCCCTCCGAGAGCACGCCGCTGGACCACAGTCCGTCGGCTAGCCAGCGAATTCCTTCCATCGCCGTCTCCGAACCCAATCCGAGAGCCAAAGGCGCCCATTGCCGGAGGATCTCCACATCGTCGCCCCAACCTCCGCCGAGCTCTCCGTTGGCTTGCTGGCGGGTTCGGACCCACCAGCGGGTGATCGCTTCGGCGCGGGCCGCCAGCTTGTCCTGCTCGAGCGCCCAGGCGGGGGCGGCGGGTGGCGCGGGCGGTCGCTCGAGCGGCCAGGGTTCGGGCGAAAGCTCGGCGCAGTAAGGCCCCTGCGGCATGCGCTCGGCGGGAGCGTTGATTCCCAGGCAGGCCGAAGAGATCATCTGGCGCAGAAGAGGCTCCTGCGGCATGAGCCTCAAGCCGGCCCGGAACAGCTCATCAAGCCGTTCCAGATCGCGCGGCTCATGGTTTTCCGCCGCCAGCCAATAGGCGGCGCGCGTCTGATCGAGCAGGGCCTCGCGCCTGACCTCCGGACGGCGGCTGAGCGCCAGGCGGTCGGCGAGTTGCTCCAGATAATCGCGGCGGCGAGTACGCGCCGCCTCCCCGGGCAGGAAGGGGCCGGCGGCCCATTGCGCCGCGCGGGCGCGCCAGGCGGGGACCAGCTCGCTTTCGAAGGTTTCCTCCGGGGTCCAGCGCACGCAGGCCAGCAGGTAGCGCGGCGAGTCCGAGCGGACCCGAAACGGCGTCTTGCCTTCCAGCACTCCCAGCAGCGTGATGTGCCGCCAGCCGCGCCGCGGGCGCAAGCGATCGGGACCGCTGCGGGCTCGGTAGCGAGCGTCCACCAGGGCGCCGCCCGCCTCCAGCACGTAACCGTGTTCGAGTTCGGCCGGAACCGCCAGGAAGACCTCCACCAGTTGGCGGCCCGGCGCTTCCAGATGAAACTCCAGGTCGCCGCCGACCAGCACCCCGCCGCTCAGCGCCGGATCGGCCAGGGAACGCTCGTAAGGATGCGCCACGCGCATTGCGGCCGGCGCCGCCGGACGGTTCAGCCAGGTCAGCTCGGGCGAGCCGGGGCGGCAGGCCGTGCCGGGCCCCGGATCGGCGAAGTACAGGCAACCAGCCGGCGCGGCCCCGGCCACCATCAGCAAGAGAACAATCCCGTGAGCGCGCATAACTCAGCTTAGCGCCGCCACAGGTGGCGGAGGCTGCGCAGCCAGTCGCGCACCAAGGGGAGCTCGGCGTGGTTGGGGATAGCCCTCATGGCCCGGCGTTCCTCCCTCAACTCGAGCAGCTCGCCTTGCGGCGTCTCCCACAGGGCGCGGCCCCGCCGGCGGAACTGCTCGAGCGTCGCGGACCGGCACAAGCCCATTCTCCGGCAAGCGCGCCGGATCTGTTCGACCTGCCAGTGGTTCTTTTCCTCGATCAGCACGAGGGGGACGCGGAAGGCGACGGCGTCGTTCACGGTTCCGCCGCCCGCGCGCGTCAGCGCGGCATCGAAGCCCGCGAACAGCACGTGGTGGGTCTCACCCGGTACGCGGCCCAGGAAAGTGAGCTGCGGGCAGGCCGGATGAAGCCCTGCTTCCAGGGCGCAGGAGCCCACCCGTCGCAGGCTCATCCGGATGCCTCGCCGCTGCGCCTCGGCCGGGCAGAACAGGGCGACGTGGTAGCGCGGCGGCCGCCTCAGGTAGTCGTTGACCAGCCCGGTGAGCAGCTTGTCCCAGACCGCGGTTCCGCCCCCGCTGACGTAGAGCACGGGCAAATCGTCCTCGATGCCCAGCAGGCTGCGCACCGCGGCGCGGGCCGGGCCGCCCGCCCAGGCTTGTGCGGCGCGCGGGCCGCCCAACACTCCCCGCAGCCGGCGCACCGGAAGCCGCAGCGGACGCCGCTCCCAATGGCGCTCGTATCCTGCCGGCGTGATCGGTTCCGGGAACAGATGCGTGGCGCCGCTTCGCGTCCCGTCGCAGCGCATCCGTTCCAGCACGGCCGCCAGCGGCCCGGAAAGCAGGCCGGCAGCGCGGGCCATCTGCCGCAAGGTGTGATGCCAGGCGTGATCGCAGACGGTCGTGGACTGTAGCCTTGGCTGCCCCGCGCCCAGGCGCCGCCTGTTCTCCTCCCAGAGCGCCGCCCCTACCTGCGGCACGCCCAGTTCCACCGCCAGATGCGCCCTGCTGAGAATCCCGCGCGCCCGTAAAGCCTCCAGGTAGGTGCGGCGGGAAGCCTGGTAGTGGCGGCGGAGGCGGGCGAGCGTCGCCGCTACGTCCACGCCGCCGCGCTTCTTTACCAGACGCAAGGGGTAGCGGACCTCCTCGAGGCGCACGATCTGGACCCGAGGGTCGCCGTACTTGTCCGCGTGGAATTCGGCCAGCGACCGGGAGGCGGTCACGACTTCGACGAGCTCGATCCGGGCGCCGCCCTGCCGCAGCAGCTCTTTGACGAGCCGGACCGTCCAGGCCGAAGTCCCCAGGCCGTCCTCATTGGGTGCGAGGCAAATCCGCAGGCCCATGCCTTTCCAGTGTAGTCCCCGGTCAGGCCGCCTTCCTCAAAACTGCCCGGGAGCGGGCGATAAGCCGGATATGAGTCTGTGGGTCGAGCGGGCGGCGATGCGGGCGCGCGCCGAGCGGCTGCGGCGGCGTACCGAGGAGCTGCTGGAGTCTGCGCAAGCCGGCCTGGAGCCCTGCGATCTCACTCTGGTATTGGAGCGGGAAGGCGGGGCGGTCTTCATCACCGGCCGCCCGGATTGGTCCCTGGATCGCTTGCTCCAGGAGCGGGGCGCGGAAGCCGGCTGGCGCATCCGGCGGCGGGGCGGGCAAGTGTGTATCGAGGGCCGTTGGGGCGCGGACTGCTGCCGGCTCCGCTCGCCGGCGGTGTGCGTCAACCGAGGCCTGCCTCGCGCAGGAAACGCGCCGATTCTTCCGGCGGGGTTGGGTTGATGTAAAAGCCGGTGCCCCATTCGAAGCCTGCGATACGGGTCAGCCGCGGGGTCAGTTCGATGTGCCAGTGATAGTGCTCCTTGGGCGGGGCTTGCACCGGCGCGGTGTGGATGAGGAAGTTGTAGGCCGGTTTCTCCAGGACCCGGTCCAGTTTGCGCAGCAGGACGCGCATGGTCCAGGCCAGGTTGGCCATGGAGGCCGGATCGGTCTCCTCGAAGTGCGAATGGTGGCGGCGGGGCAGGATCCACAGCTCGAAGGGGAAGCGCGCGGCGAAGGGGCAAAGGGCCAGGAACGCCTGGGTTTCCAGGACCACGCGGGCCCC